>MDTB01028999.1_pt1 | contig 12862 bp, 26 predicted proteins | sample 811161 | NCBI WGS metagenome assembly MDTB01 (sample SAMN05326650, study PRJNA326480) | marine metagenome | isolation source: seawater | place: Mediterranean Sea | collected 2009 | reverse complement strand
GAATTTGTTGCAACAACAAATTACACTCACTATTTAATCAACAGTGATGATGTAATTGTATACAAAGACGCAATTGATTGTGTACTAAAACATGCAGAATCATATGATGTTTTCACTGGATGGGTAAACATGCATATGATTGGTGACAAAATGAGTGACATCTCAAATGTCGCCAAAGGTAAACTAACACTTTCAGGATCAACTCCAGCAAGAGATGATTATCCACCATGGGAAACAGTTGAACAGGTTCTTGAAATTCCAGGAGTGCAAGAAACTTGTTTTGCCAGTTTTGCCATTTCTTGTTTTTCCAGAAAAGTTTTAACAAGATACAGTTTACAAACCTACTACTCTAGCAGATCTTCTTCAGATCACCATCTTGCCTACAGAATGCAACAGGAAGGTACTTACAAAATATACACTCATCGTGATGCTTTTTGCCTTCATTTAAGACAAGGATGGGAACCTTACAGAAAGAAATGGTTGGTTGGAAATCAACCGCCTGAAATAATTTATGAGATTTAATTATGTTCAATGTGTTTATAGGTGGTCTTTTATTTACAGTTATGGGAATAGGAATCGTTCTTGTTCTTAGTTTTTTTGTATTACTTCCAAATCGAATGAAAACAAAACATGATTACTGGTGTCATAGAGATCGTATTCCAATAGGAGAAGATCATGGTAATCAAGAACCTCATGTCTAGATGGTTATGTCTCCAATAAATAAATTACAACAATTAATGATTATTACTGCTGAAGAGTGTGGAGAACTTACACAAAGATGTAGTAAAATAATTCGTAAATATAAAACAGTAGATGATATCGAAGAAGACCAACGTATAAAATTAATTGAAGAAGCAGGTGATGTTTTATGTATGATAGGATTAATGGTAAAACATGATATTACTAATTGGGATGAATTAGAAACCCGAGTGATCCTTAAAAAAGAAAAGTTAAAGGTATGGAGTGAGTTGATACAATGAGCATGTTTTCTGATCCTGAATTTATGCTTGCACTTGGTTGGGCAGTCGGAATAGTTGCTGGAATTAATATATCAAGATTTTGCTGGCCGGATGAGGGCACATTCAGAGGAGATCTGATCAAGAGAGACCGAGAACTGAGGAGAAGGGAGGAAGAGGTCGAGAGAAAAATGGATGAAATCCAAAAAAATGCTTGACATTTCTAGAAGACTCCTGTAGAATAAACTCACAATGATTGATTCTCACTCTCTCCCAGCGAGGCACAATGAATGAATTTATTGCTAAACTCCCTCTGTACAAGACCGCATGGTCTTCAGTACACGATCGATACGTGGGGATCCGTTCTCTTCATCAAGATGAGAATGGTGACCATATAATCTCTGCACATGTGCAGGGCACACCTGATGATCAGATCGTATTATTTCGCACCACTGAACTTACTCAATTCTGCCTCTAGGAGATCACATGCCTGCTCCATCAAAAATGATCTGGGGATCCCTGACCAACGAAGAGAAAATCCAGCACCTAGAGAATAAAATCTCTCAGTGGGATATCGTGCACGGACAAGAAATCGCTGGCAAACGTCGTCTTCAAAAAAAATTGTCGGCACTACAAAAAAATGCTTGACATTTTCGAGAGAGTCCTGTAGAATAGATTCAGTAAAATTGATTTGCTGCTCGTTGGGCAGACTCGGAATTCACCGAGACATCCACCATGGCGAGCAGTTCACCTCTCAGCGAGAGTAGTAAAATGCTTCCAGAGGGTGTTAACGATCCTTTCTATCACTACAAATCAATTTTCATTGATCATCGACATATTTGGGATGAACTTGAAGACGTGCAAGAGATTGCATCTGAGATCAGGCAAAAATATCCTCAATATGCAGTATCAGTTCGTCGTCGTGGTAGAGGCACTCGTAAAACTGAAGAATCATATAAAGGTGAATACAATTTGTACATCCCGATCGATAAGTCAAATTATGTTGCGGCATATATTCAACTACGTAAAAAACATTTATACTAGGTAATACTATGACAGTTGCTCAAATTGAATCTAAACTTGCCAAAATGCGAGTAATGTTGATTGATATTAAATTATCAAAATTAAGGAAAAAACTTATTAAAAAAGTTCTATGAAAAAACAGAAAACTCTGAAAGAAATTAACAAAGAATTGAAGATGCTCTATAAACAACTTCGAGAAGCAAAGAAAAGGGAAAAACTAGAAAAAAGTGGAGTGAGTGAAAACACAGTCAGACCATCGACCACTTAAAACTAAACGATGGCAGGAGTGGTGCATCACCTTGGGGGTGCCTTCCCTAGAAAGACCCCCACCCATCTTTTTGAAAAAAATGCTTGACATTTCAAAAAAAGTCCTGTAGAATAGATCCAGAATGATTGATTGATGACCCACACTCCTCAGGAGACTCGAATGTCAGTATACATCCCAACCAATCGTCAAATCCTTCTGGGCACATATTCTGATGCCTACAAAGAAATCCACGGATTTCGTCCTTCACTCTCCTCTTTCTCAGATATGACTGAGACTGAAATTCAATCCTCAATCGATCAGATGACGTCTGAATCGATTAACTCCGAGGACAAGGAGATTTCAATCTTCATGTCATACGGTGCACCCGACCGATCCACAGCACTGACATGGATGGGTCAAGTTTATGAGGGATACTTATAAAAAATGCTTGACATTTCAATATGGGTCTTGTAGAATAGACTCATATTGATTGACTGACCACAACTTCTCACGGCAAAGGCTTACATGAGACCAACGACAGAACAGCAAGCAATCCTCGATACCTTCGGAAATATCACTGACGACCTCAAAGTTCTCGCACTCGCAGGGACTGGCAAGACCACCACACTCCTCGAACTCGTGAAGCAAAATCCCGAGAAGAGTTTCCTATATCTCGCATTCAACAAGTCCATCAAGGATGAGGTTGATGCGCAGGCAAAAAGTGAGGGCATCACCAATCTCAAGGCACAGACTCAAAATTCGTTTTGCCTCACTCTGGCACGTGGCGCAGGAATGCGTTGTACCAACATCAAGGGATACCTCTCAGTCAAAGTCATCTCCTCACGACTCGGATTGTATGGCAATGATCGTTACATGGCATATCCTGCTTCTCAGATTATGAGCAGATTTTTGGTTTCCAGTGATTCGCAGATCACCAAGCACCATATTCCACGTGACATCAAAGATCGCATTGCTGCAAACGTCCGCAGATTTGCTCGCAAAAACACCAATATCGAGCAGGAAACTCAGTCAAGACTAGACACTGCACTTCGCATTGCAAAAAAACTCTTCCAGTCATTTGACTTTAACAGTGATACAATGATGCATGATGTGTATGTCAAGTTGACTCAACTTCATTATGATCAGACTGTCCCAGTGGCAGAGGATGTAGTATTACTTGACGAGGCACAGGATATTAATCCAGTGTTCTCTGACATCGTATCTCGGATGAATGCTCAGGTGATTGCTGTTGGTGACTCAAACCAAGCAATTTACCAGTTTCGTGGTGCACAAGACTTTCTGTCAGATATGAATGCTTCTCATACTCTGACTCTTACTAAGTCTTTCCGCTTTACTCCAGAAATTGCCGATAAGGTAAACCTGCTCCTTCAGCACATGACAGACCTTAGACTTGAGGGATTCGGAGGAGCAGGAGGAGACGGTACTGAGGCAATCCTCTGCCGTACCAACATCGGTTGTCTGAGTGAGGCACTGGCACTTCTCGGAACTGACAAGAAGTTTGCACTCCAAGGTGGAGTGGATGCGGATGGATTCAAAATGGTTGATGATTTGATTTCACTCTACGACGGACGTTTTGCTGATGTTCAGCATCCGGATCTCAAAGGCATTCGCTCAATGCATGATCTTGAGAAAGAGATTGAGGAGATGCTGCTGGATGGTGAGTGGAAGCAGGTACTCCGACTTATTGACAAAATGGGTGGATTTGAGGCAGCACAGCAGACCATCAGTGAACTGAAGGATTCTCAAAGAAAAGTGCCAAAGGGATCACTGGTGATCACCACTGGACACAAGAGCAAGGGATCCGGATTCGACAGTGTTCGGATCTCAGATGACTTCGAGAGGATGTTCTACAAGTCCGAGGTAGGTGAAACTGGCAAGAGGGAGTCTACTCCTATTCCTTTCCAAGATGCACCGAGAGTGGAGCAGAACTTGTTCTACGTGGCATGCACTCGATCCAAGACCTCACTGGATGTCGGACTCTGTGAGAGACTTTTTGTGAGTGAGGAAGAAGAGACTATCGAAGAGGCAGCATAAAAAAACACTTGACATCTGCAAAGATGTCAGGTATGATAACATCAGTTATTTTGATTTACTCTTTTGGAGCAAAAAATGTCTGCCAGCACAGTCTCTCGCAATCCGATGTTTCATGTCCTCGATGAGCAAAATATTGACACATTCTCATTTCAACGACTACACTCCTCCGGAAAGACCAAGAAAACAATGCAGTCAAGAAGATCACTAGATAATGCACGAAACACGCAAAAAAGCATTTGCGAGATGCCAAGAAAAAATGGCAAGTGCAAAGTCTTTACAAAAGAAGAAATTGCGTTATTCAGTAAATCAATGAGTGTGTAATAGGAGTCTATATTATGGCAAAGCGAATTCCGTTCAATCAGTTTGCTCGTGAGATCACCAAACACCATAACAAGAGCAAGTTTCATCGCAAAGAGATTCGTGCTTTTGCTGCATACAAGAGTGTGCTTGTTCCTGTTGAAGTCTGGGAAAACGCACTTGGCAGGAACATGTACTCGATGGAAGCAGGTACAAATGTTAGTTTGTCACGACCTTCGATCAAGTATTCTGACATACAGAAAGACAACACTGTTGATGATCTATTTGAAGATCTGGATAGTCTGATTCAGGTGATTGCCAAGAAAAAAATCAATTCACTGATTGTGACAGGCAATGCTGGTATCGGCAAGACTCACACAGTGATCAACACCATCGAGAAGAAGAGATTGGTGCGTGAACGTGATTACCTTGTATTCCGTTCTAAGACCTCACCACTGGGACTATACATGAATCTGTTTCTGCACCATGACAAGGTGATCATATTTGATGATCTAGATGATCTATTTACAAATGATGATTGTTCCTCGATTCTGAAGGCAGCACTGGATTCGTACGATGTTCGTGAAATCTCTTGGTCATCTAAGAAGATGATTAATGTGGTTGGTATGGATCCAGGTCGAAAGGCACAAATTGAGTCAGAGGCAAGAGAGCAATTACTTTCTGGCAATCCTGATGTAGTGCTTCCGAATCGATTTACCTTCAAAGGACAAATCATCTTTATTTCAAACATGTCTGCGGATAAGTTTGACAAGGCAGTTCTTTCACGTTCGATGAACATCGATCTGACTCTCTCGGATCGTCAAGTATTCTCACGAATGAAAAACATTGTGAGCAAGATGGTCTCTAATCCTGAGATTGCCAAGAAGTCAATGTCAACGATAATTGACAAGTACAATGATGGCACTCTCTCTCATCCTAATATGAGGACAGTTCTTAACTTTGCAAATGTGCTCCAGTCTGGTATCTCGAATCCAGATCGTCTTTCAAAATATTGCTAGGATGTATATGTGTACTCTAGAATCAAAAGCAAAAAGAATACTGACTGATCTTGTTTTTGTCTATAATCGTGAATTTGCGGATAATAACTCTCTAGACTATGTTTTGAATCATCTTGAATATTACAACATTCCAAGATTGGTTGAAGAGACCATGGCAGTGACTGGTGGTTACAAATTTGTTGATGAACAACACTTTGACTTCTCTGATGGTACAGAGTGCAAGACCTCATCAGTCAATCCGATTGCTCGATTAGATTCACCAATTACGCATAGTGTTGTGATTAGTAACACGGTCTCTCGTGGTGGTGTTCCTAAATCTGGTGATCTACGAGTGGTGATCTACAATGCGGTGACTGACTCTCTTGAGTATTTTTTCATTCCTCAATCTGATATACTAAGACTGTCATATAAAAATCCGAACAGAATGGGTGACATTGTTTGCACATATAGTAGCAAAAAGAATAAGATTAAGAAGATTGAACAATACAGATGCAATACCTTTCTTGAGGTTGCAACTAGACCATCAACATCATCTAAAACTATTAGACATGCATTACACATTGCTGCCTAGATGAGGATATAAACTATGAATGATACACAAAATTCACTACGACTTAGACTACAGAAAGAGTATGAACTGATGATCGATAAGAAGTATACTGGATCATCACTTGCCAATGAATTGGAGGACAAACTGAAATCGATCTACTCTTATACGAAGGAGGAACTGAATTTTATATATGATGATGCATGTGATGCTATCCTTGTAAAACTATTTGCACCTAACACTACATTCGAGTACTCTGGATTATGACAAAAAATAAATTATCATCTCTTGTTTCTAATTACATTGATGTCATTAAGAATGACTATCTACATAGTGTTAATACGACAGAATACACATACAAAACCTTTCATTATGCTGTTGGAAGAAAATACATCAAAGTGATGAGCGGATCGAGTGCACATTCTTTTGTTGTCAATGTTGTTGATGATGATCAGTTTAGGTATGGTGATATACTTAAAGCAGCATCGTTTGATACGCCAGCAAGAAATACTGCTCGTGGTAATGTGTTTGAACCAGAATCATATAAGAATACACCATGGACTGGATGTGTGTAAGTGAAAAACATTTTTATGTTTAAATTAATGTTGGATTGTTGTAGAGATGAGTGGAGAGAAGTGGTCTTAACCCGACCGTGGTCAACGGTGTTTTTTGCAGACGGTGTTTCCTGAACACCGAAATTCGCCAAGACAGGGTTTTGCGATAAACCCTGTCTCAAACCCCGTTTACAATGCAGAAAAAAATACTTGACTTTTTTTGTCGACTGCTGTAGAATAGCTTTGTTGTTTAGTTGATCAGATATCCCACTCTCTAGGAAACAAGATGATGAACCAAGAGTTGCTTATCGAGATGGCAGTAATGACTGTTGCACGACGACAAGAAGCACCATATGAATTACCTAACAATGCATCATTTGTCGACATACATTTGGACAGTATTGTTGATGCTAGTAATGCATTACTTCGTGAATCACATTTATGGGAATTATTAGTTGACCATTCTTCTGATGCAGTTGATCGTGAAATAGTATTAAGATTATTATTTGACATTGACGAGGAAGAATTTTTCGAGGATTTCTATGAGGAGTAGTATGAATGATCTTAAATTTACGACTGCAGGAGAATACATGCGAGTTGCAACCAACAAAATACTTGAGATGATTGATGAACAAATACTAGATCCAATGGATGTTCTCAAATCATGTCTTAACTATATGTCTGATGATGATGTCGAAGACATGGCAATTACCAATGAATTTTTTAGACAAATCGAAGAGGGAGAATACACCATATGAAACGTATGGTTACATGGAAAGCAACATTTGCGAATGGTAAAGATATTCTTGTATCTGTGCCCAAGATGCCAAGATCAAAAGTCAAGGCAATGTTAGAGCAGGATGCAAAGAATGATGGCACTACATTAATTTCATTTACAGACAAACACAATTCAGGTAATGTATTATGATGCAAGCAACACCAGTATATCAATTTCGTGCATGCGACTATCAAAAAAGAACAATTAAAAGGCTTGACTTTGTTCGCGAACAAGTTCGTGTAAATAATAGTATGCATCGGATGAATCCTGAGCAAATTTTAGAAATGGAATTGCAGCGCATGCGTCAAGCAAAAAGATAACTTGACTATTGGGGGATGCATCTTAGTATCCCCCATAAAAACTAGAAAATAAATCGCAATCTATAAATGCAATAATGGATGTTCTCTAAGTAATCTGCGTATAGTTCAGTTTGGTAGAACGCTTCGTTTGGGACGAAGAGGTCGGTGGTTCGAGTCCATCTACGCAGACCATAATCATCATTAAATTATAGATACTCCCTCCCCCAAAATCCTATTATGCAAATTAGTATCACAAAAAAAGCAGCAAATGCAGTCAGAGAATCTACTACTAATAATGAATCTTTCCGACTTCGTGTTGGTGCAAACAAAGGAGGTTGTTCTGGATGGAGATGGGAACTCGAAACAGAAACACTAGAATGTCAGAATCAAGAAACTGATATAGTCTTTAATAGTAATGGCATCGAAATAATTGTCAACAAAGAAATGTTGTATAATATAATCGGTGAAACAATCATAGAATACTCATCAGAGAATATTGTTGAACAGGGATTTGTTTTTATGCGAAGCAATGGACAACAATGTGGATGTGGTGAATCTTTTACTCCAGTTACAGCATGAGAATAATCAGACAATTTCTTGTACACAGTTTTCTATACTATCATCTAGATGAATCAATTATTTCTGATTCAGAGTATGATAAGATATGTGTGCAATGTTTAAAAAGTAATCATCATTTGTATAAGGATATAATCGACAAGAGTCTTGGCACAGAAGGATCCGGATTTGCTCTCAAAAGAAAAGAGTATCCCCCCGAAATAATATCAAGTGCATTGCATCTATTGTATCAAGAGAAATACAAGAACATAAAAACATTTGATTCATTTTTAAAACAATTCGGGTACTCCCCCCAAAAACTATAGACTACCTCCTATTATGAACATCTTCACAGTTCTCTTTACGAGTGCAGGAGCAGTACCATCATATTCAGCAAATACAGGATATTCACCAGAATGGGTTGATCGACTTGTTGCAGGAATCGAACGAAATAGCATACAAAGAAATAATTTCTTTTGTCTTGTGGATCGAGATGATTATTCTTTTCGTGAGAATGTAACACCAATTTTATTAAAAGATAAGATTGAGGGTTGGAGTCCGATGATGGAGTGCTTTCGACCAGAGATCTGTGATGGAACCAGAATGGTGCTTGGACTGGATACAATTATTACAGGAAGTATTGAACACATTCTAGAATGGAATGATGGTGAGTGTGGATTACTTGACGATCCTTTTGCAAAAGATAAGTTATGTAATGGAATCGGAATATACAAACAGAGTACCATAAATAGATTCTGGCATCTCTGGAAAAACAGAGAACGATTATTTGTAAATAATGAACTGTATTATAATGGAGCAATTAGTGAAATGGCATTTCTTCGAATTGTTGCAGCTGATTCGCATAGACTAAATAGAATATTCCCTAATGAAATTTGTAGTTACAAAGCACATTGGAAAGTCAACACGAAGCAGAGGCAAGATGCACGAATCGTATACTTTCATGGGAATCCAAAACCACCAAATATAGAACAAGAATTATTGGAGCATTGGAGTGTATGATTGATATACATCAGACTGCAATTCTTGAAGGTAATATATTATTTGAGGGAGATAATATTACAATTGGTCCCTATTCTGTAATACAAGGATTGCATGGATCTTCTGTCACCATCGGTGAAGGAGTCGAGATTGGTACAGGATCAAAAATTGGAATGCATGCAGAGCATCGTAAACTTCGAAGTGATCATGGAGTATTTATAGATGCGTATTCTGTAATCAGAGAAAATGTGGTGATCCATAGTGGTCTGTATCGTGATACTGTTATCAGATCAGATTGTTATATTATGAGCGATTGTTACATTGCACATGACAACATTATAGAGGATGGTGTTACATTGTCAAGTGGATGTAGAATTGCAGGGCATTCTTATCTCATGACTAGATGTAATCTTGGAATGGGAAGTCTTGTGCATCAGTATGGAGTAATCGGAAGTTATTCAATGCTAGGCATGGGGAGTATTGTAATTAAAAGCAGCAGAGTTGAACCTGGAATGAAATATGCAGGCACACCTGTTCGGTTTCTTTCACGTAATAGTCATGCTCTTGAGAATTATACTATAAGTGCAGAGAAATTGGCAACCGAGTCTGAACGATTTTATGCATTGTTTTCATAGAATATTTCTATGCATATACTATGCGATGATAAATATAATAAATAGAAAAAGAATATCTCAATAGGTTTATTTATAATCTATGCATAGTTTTAAAGAATATATAAATTTACATGAAAAGGTTCAATGGACTCGCAGTCTTTTTGATCATCTGTTTACATTACCTTATAGTGAAATCAATGATTTCTTTTTAAAGAAATCAGTCTTTGCAGCATTGAAAGGTGATAATCCGGATGCAGATAAACTTTATTATCTGATTCCAGATGATGATTTTCGTTATCAGCTTCCTCTTGTTCCTGCAATGATCGAAAGAGTAGTAGGTTCAGTAGTAACATATGGAATACATGCAAGTAGTGCAGAGAACCTTGAAAAATTAATTAAACTACAAGGCAAAAAATCTAAACAAATCTCTGTATATACTACAGATGAAGAAGGGAGATTGTCATCTGGTGTGCATGGAGGTGGTGGTGTTTATTCGATACTCAAAGGAAATGTCTATGCAGGTGGAAGCACAGACATTATGAGTATCGTAGATAAGCAAGGAAGAAGATTAGTAGATCTTGGACCAAAGAGTGAGATTGCGTATTCATATGATTATGAAGATTTAGTGAAAAGTTCTGCATACAAAAAAATGTGGATGGACTTGCTGACATTTAGAAGAGAGATTATAAACAAACTTGTTGCAGCAGGAAAAAAGAGTATTGAAAACAATCCAAATTATAAAAAAAATTCATACGTCAATCGTGCAATCGATTCATCTGTAATTAGTGGTAGTATTAAACGATCCTCAATTAAAAAATATATTGATGGTACAGAAAAGATTTTAATGAAACACAAGGATGTGTTTTCGAAAATGTATATTAGTTGGGCAAGAAGACAATCTAAAAAATGGAATATGGTTGCAGATACATATGATGAATTAGTAATGGGTAATATTCAGATTGTAAAAGTATATGTTGATGAATATTATAAAGAAGAATTTGTAAACTGGTTCGCCAAGATTCCGGATGAAGATAGATTTGAAGATGATTTTGTAGAACCAGAATGGAAAGATGTTCAGAAAAAGATAGGATTTAAATTTCCTGTAGAATTTGTTTCTGATGATGAATCATTTCAATTATTACCTAAATTTATTAAAACATTAAATGCCTAATCTTGAATTAGAATTATATCGTAATGTAGAGTTATGCGATATAGTTGCAGATAATTCTATAATTGCACAGAATCTTTATGCTGCACTTTGTAATATGAAATGGAAGAAAGATAATAAAACATGTTCATTCTCATGGAGGAGTGCTGGTGATGTTGTTGCTACCATGAAAAGTGATCAAACTTCTGATTACTTAGATTTTTATTGTTCATCTTTTTCAGTAGAAAAACAAGAGGGATTAGTTGAAGAAGGTAAAGTTACAGTAGAAATAGAAAAATATCTTAATGATATGGGATGGGAAAAGGAGTCGTATAAATAAACTAAGGATAGATATGAAAAAAATTATTACAATATTAATAACAATTGTGCTTTTAATAGCATGCACAGCAACACTTGATGATGCTGATACAAATAGGGATGGTATAGTTACACCAAAAGAACAAAAAGATGCAGGTATTAGTATTAATGTTAACAATAATAACAATATAATAATACTTGATGATCGTAAAGCATTAGATAATATTTCTATTTTTAATGCAAATAGTTCACTATCTTCTTCTGCTTCAGAAGCAACAGCAACTGCAATAGATAACAAGACAGATAATAAAACAGATAATAGAACAGTTATTCTAAGTGTTTAAACTATGTCAGGAATAATTAAAATAAATGAACTGCAAGTATCCAATACAACTGTAATAGATAGTAACAAAAAATTATCTAATGTTGATATTGTGCCAAATTCCAGTTTCATGTTCCGCAACAAGATCATCAATGGGAACTTTGATATTTGGCAAAGAGGGACAAGTCAGACAACTTCCGACTATGGAAGTGTAGATAGATGGAGGCCCACCCATTTTGGCTCAACAAAAACAGCATCTCAACAGGCATTTACTCTTGGGCAAACAGATGTTCCAGGCAATCCAAAGTATTATTTACGACATGTAGTTTCAAGTGTGGCAGGATCGGGAAATTTTTGTCTTATTATTCATAAAATTGAAGGTGTTACTACTTTAGCAGGACAAACAGCCACACTAAGTTTTTGGGCTAAGGCAGATTCCAATAAGAATATTGCTACAGAATTTCTTCAATATTTTGGAACAGGAGGGTCACCGTCTGCTTTAGTAAATACAATCGGAGTCACCACCCATAACCTAACAACCTCTTGGCAAAAGTTTACAGCAACTGTTGCAGTGCCCTCTATTAGTGGGAAAACATTAGGTTCAGATGGTAATGATCGTCTTGAGTTAAATTTTTGGCTTGAGACAGGGAGTGATTTTAGCTCCAGAACCAACTCACTAGGTAACCAATCTGGAACTTTTGACATTGCACAAGTCCAGCTTGAAGAAGGCTCTTCTGCAACCCCCTTTGAGCATAGACCCATTGGAATGGAGTTAAGTTTGTGTCAGAGGTATTATCAAGTTTTCACCTATTGTGATTTTGCTGGCAGGGGAGCATCGTCAGCTGTATGTACATTTGGTGTTCCTCTAGCTAATGCAATGCGCTCTATACCAACATGCACGTACACCGATGCTGGTGGAAATGCTGAAGTAATTGCTTTTGGTGTTTCAGGACATAGTAATAGGAGTAATGCTACTTTAACTGCAGACCCGCTTTCAGGACCAAGTGGTGCTGGATTTAGAGTAATCACAAACAGTGTATTTAGTGGTCTTACCGACAATAGACCAGTAAATGTGGAAGTCCGTAGTAGACTCATTTTAGCAGCGGAGTTATAATGTATCAAGAAATTAAAT
>MDTB01014950.1_pt1 | contig 12863 bp, 13 predicted proteins | sample 811161 | NCBI WGS metagenome assembly MDTB01 (sample SAMN05326650, study PRJNA326480) | marine metagenome | isolation source: seawater | place: Mediterranean Sea | collected 2009 | reverse complement strand
GTTTTATCTAAGTTATACATTCATGCAAATTCCTGCTGGTTTACTAAGTGATCAATATGGGCCTAGAAAAATCCTCACCATTGCAATGCTGGCATGTGCGGTTTCTACTCTGATCTTTTCAGATGCTAATCATTTTTACTCTGCAGGATATTCTAGATTACTTTTAGGCTTTGGAGCCTCTTTTGCGTATTGTTGTCCTTTACTCATAGCAAAATATTGGTTTCCTGCAAAACGATTCGCAATGATTGGAGGCTTTATTCAAACATTAGGTGCTCTTGGCGCTATGATTGGTAACGAACCAATTGCTGTTATGACAGAGAATTTTGGTTGGCGTAATGCCTGCGAGTTAATTGGTTTTTTTGGTATTGTTTTTGGTGCATTGATGTGGTTGATCGTTCAAGATCGACCCAAAGACCATCCATCAAATCACCTTGAAAGAACAAAAACCATTGAGGCACTGAAGATGGTATTTAGCAATCCTCAAAACTGGATCGTGGCCATACTTGGTTTTTGTTGTTGGGCCCCTATGACCATTCTTGCAGAGCTTTGGGGAAGATCCTATTTAACAACAAGCTTCCAACTCAACTTACAACAATCTGCTTTGATGATGACATGGGTATGGCTGGGTGTAGCAATTGGTGGACCGTTTATGGGTTGGCTTTCAAATCATATTTATTCTCGAAAAAAAGGATTACTTATCTCATATGTCTCTTGCTTACTCGCTACCGTGTTTCTAATATATTTACCCATTTCTAATTACATCATCATCGCATTAAGTTTATTGGTGTTTGGTGGAGCATGTGCAGGCCAATGCATTACTTTTGGTATCATAAGCGACATTAATGATAAAAATATTTTAGGTACCGCTATTGGCTTTAATAATATGGCTGTTATCTCTGGAGGAATTTTTTTACAACCCATTGTAAGCTTTTTATTAGATTATTCGGCAAAACATCAAGGTCAACTTGAAATCATTCTATCTAAACCAAATTTTCAGTATGCGTTTATAGTGATACCAATTGTTTCAATAATTGGTTTAGTACTGAGTCAGTGTGTATTAAAAGAATCACTCAAGCCTCAGCCGTAATTTCAGAGTTCATTTTTATTTGCTGACCTTGAGATAACATCGCCCGTGCATGATCAAGACCTCGCTCATCAATCGTTTCACCTGAAAGCAATTCGGCTAATGCCTTCTCTCGCTCTTCAGTTCCAAGGTATTTAAAAGTGAATTTCAATGTCTTATCTACTGTTGCCTTTTCAATGTATCCATGTTGATCTGCAAGCATTGCCATTTGAGGTAAATGGGTGATACACAATATTTGTGTTTTCTGTGAACGTTTGTATAGTAACGTAGCCACTTGTTCTGCAACAGCACCGCTAATACCAACGTCAACCTCATCCAGCAACTGGACCGCAACCAATTGACTTTGACATACTTCTTCGATTGCTAGACCTATTCGAGAAAGCTCTCCACCAGATACTACACCACTAAGTGGTAGTGGCTCTTGGCCTATATTTGTGGCAACTTTAAAAGCTACTTGATCAATACCCATCGCTGATGGAATTGCAGGTAATACTTCTACTTTGAAGATACCATTTTTAATACCAAGTCGTTGCATCCACTGAGTCATATGCTGAGATAATACCTCAGCTTGATCATGTCTTTTATTTGAGATAGAGGTAGCTATCTGTTGATACGTCGTTTCAGCATCTTTAAGTGCATGCCGTAAAGCGTCCATGTCTGTTGACTGAAAAAGGCTTAAGCTTTCTTGTAGCTGTTGAAAAGTATCACTTAAATCCATAGGATGAACTTGATGTTTTCTAGCTAAATCATGCCAATGATTCATTCGTTTGGTCAACTCCGAAAGCTTTAATGTTCGATCCTCGTCTAAAAACTGATGAATTGCATCTAACGCCTCTTTTTGCGCATCTTGAAATTGAATTAAACTAGATGATAATGTCTCTGGAATCTCTGCATCCAATAGCTCATGTATCAACCCTTGTGCTTTACCGAGATTAATTGATGCTTGTAATTGTTCAGCACTGCTTTTTAAATGGGCAATGTCTTTTAACTGTAATATGTGATCCTGCAACAACTCATAGTCCGATCCCTCTTCAAAAAAGGCATTTAATTCATCGACGTAATGCGCAACTGTTGGTTCATCAAACTGTAACCTTGCTCTCTCAAACTGGTCAAATTGTCGACGTTTTTCTTTAAAGTCATTAAATGCTGTTTCAAGTGATTCACAATCTGTCTCAGCAAATTCATCTAAATAATCTAAATGCGTTGTTTGATCTAAAAGCGTATAGTGCTGATGCTGCTCACTATAATTAAATAATGCCTGATATATTTTTTGAAGTTCGGTCACCTTGATACTATCTTCATTTAAAAGGTATCTTGATTTTCCGTTAGGTAAGAGTGTTCTTTTAATAACGAGTTTGTGTGGATAATCAGTGCTTAATTGACTTAAATCCATCGTTAGCTCCACTTCACAAGGTAGGGAAGGGTCCTTAAGGATACCTCGATCGACCTTTTTTCCAAAGCAAAATGCCATGGCTTTAAAAACAAGTGATTTTCCAGAACCTGATGGTCCCGTTAAAATTGTAAAACCTGATTCAAAATGGACTGTTAATTCGTTAATAATTATGAAGTTTTTAATTGTAATGGATTTCAACATTGATAAAACGGTTCCTCCCAGCTTAATTTATTTCTTAAGTTTTGATAATAGTCATACGTTTTTCCATGCATTAGATGGACTTTATGGGTGCTCGCTTTAATATGTACCATGTCTCCAGGAGATAGTACATCTTTATCTTGCCCATCACAGCCAATGATTGGTAAAACCCTGTTTGAATCACACACTTTAATTGAAAGCATGCCATTTTGTGGAATGATAATTGGTCTGGAACTCAATTTGTGAGGACAAATTGGCAGTAACAATATCGCATCCATTGTTGGATAAATGATTGGGCCCCCTGCACTCATTGCATGAGCAGTTGAACCTGTTGGAGTAGAGATTAAAAAACCATCTGCACGATATGAGCACATATATTTCTTATCTAGATACAGTTCGATCTCAACCAATCGTCCAGTTTCACGTCGGGTGACAATACAATCATTAAAAGCAAAGTGCGTTTGATCTTTTGCAGTAACCTCCAATAACATACGAGACTCTTTAATGTATTCACCCTTGAAAATATCCATCAATTCTTTTTCTTTGCTCGGATCTAATGTGACCAAAAATCCTAAACGCCCACGATTGATACCAATGAGGGGGATATCCTTTATTGAAAACATGGTAGCAGCCGCAAGCATCGACCCATCACCACCCACTACCACAGCAATGTCGATGCCAGAGTCTAATTGACTCATATTCATGATTGGGTGATCATTCATGGCTAGACGCGCTGCTGTTTTTGATTCGATATGATATTGAATCTGATTGGCTTCCAAAATCGTAATGATTTGGGTAATGGTATCCTTTGCTTCTGTATGCAGTGAATAGATAATTGCGTTTTTAAAAGTCATCGAGTGCACTCTCCCTTCTTTAAACTAATCACATGTTTCTTGAAGATCAAGTGTTGAATGTCTTGTTTCGTGAAGAAAATTTGAGTAGTATTTGCATTATGTACTACTTCATAATATTAATTTTATGTATATCAGGTTGCAGCAGCTGGATGTACGAAACTCCTGTCCAACAAGGCCGACCTTATAATCAAGAAGCCGCACATGAATTAAAAATAGGAATGGATATGCCAAAGGTATTAAGCTTAATGGGGGAGCCAGACTATCGGAACTTCTTCCATAAAAACCAATGGTACTATATTGAAGAACATCCTATTAGCCGAACCCATCATGATGTGGATGGTTTAAGACTTGTTTTCGACCAAGGTAGGCTCGCAAAGGTTGAACCCTTCACCTCTACTAACTAATGTTTTTTCTTTTCCTGCCGACGTTTGCGAATGTCGTTAGGGGAACATTGTAGTGGCTGATACACTTCTATCCGATCAAGGTGCTTTAATAGGGTATCCTTTGATTTTTTGACAGAGTGAATACCCACCTCCAAGTTTGATGGTACGTTCCAATCCATTGCTTCAATGGCATCATGAATTGTTGCAACATGACTGAGCTTGATAGAAGCCCAATGATACCGGTTAGGGTCTTCAAAAAATACTACTTCACAAAATTCAACCATATACTTTCTTTGCCCTATCCGTAAAAGTAAATACCAACTGGTGCGCTGTTTGCGAAAAAATGGGGCCAAGGATCATATTTACAATGGATGATGAGATTTCATATTGGATGTGTAAAGAAACGTTACATGATGAATCACCAACGGCCTCAAAGGTCCATAGACCGTCTAAATATTTAAATGGTCCTTCCTCTAATTTCATCGTAATCTTTTCATGAGGGTATAGCTGATTTACAGTTGAAAATTTTTGTTTAAAGCCCCCTAAACTAAATTCTAAATATGCCCGAACCATCTTATCCGTTTCACTCATCACACGACTATCCGAACAATATAAAACAAATTCACGATAATGGTTCACATCAGCCACTAAATTAAACATTTGCTCGCAGGTGTATTCCACACGGGCTGTTTTATATATTTTTACCATTTAGTTGACGGTTCCATAAAAGTTGTTCAATAATTACGTGATGACTAAAGACTATGATAAGACGATTACATTAAATCGTAAAGCAAAACATGATTACATTATCGAAGAATCTTTCGAGGCAGGCCTTATTTTACTTGGATGGGAAGTGAAATCTGCAAGAAATCGAACCATACAGCTTCAAGAGGGCCACGTAACTATTAAATCCGGAGAAGCATACTTGGTCAATGCCCACTTTAGCGTTCCGTCAACCACATGTACTCATATCAAAGCTGATCCCAAAAGACGTAGAAAGTTATTACTTCATCAGCGCGAACTCAATAAACTCATTGGATTAGTTCAACAAAAAGGGTTCACTCTTATTCCCTGCTCACTTTACTGGAAGAATAATCGCGTAAAAATGAATTTAGCACTTGGCCGAGGGAAAAAATTACACGACAAACGCGCCTCAATTAAAGATCGTGATTGGAAGAGAGCACAAGATCGAGAATTGAAAAAAAATCAAGGAAATTCATAGCCTTCAATATATCATTGAAAAAATTATTGTACATCTAAACGGCTCATGTTAAATTGTGATTATATTTTACAGCGCAGACCCGTTGTCGTGAATAGATAGCCCTTGTTTCAAGGGCTTTTTTATTGTCTTTTTGAACGAAAAAAATCTGTCAAAACGCTTTGACATTGCTCTCCTAAAACACCACTTTCATGTTCAAGCGTGTGATTTTTTGGAACTTGATTCGTGAGCTGGTTACTAAACACACCCACTTTGCGGTCTGATGCGCCAAATACACAACACTCAATACGTGCATGAATCATAGCCCAATAGCACATCATACATGGCTCTAATGTGACATACATTGTAGCACATGGGAGTCTATAATTACTTAAGCGTAAACCAGCCGCTCTCAATGCCACAATCTCAGCATGCGCAGTAGGATCATGGGTAGAAATCGGTTGATTGAAGCCCGTTGCAATAAGCTCATTATTTAATACAACTACGGCACCAACCGGCACTTCATTACTTTGTTTTGCATGCTGTGCTTGATCTAATGCCAAGCCCATCCAATGGTCATGATTTTTGTTTGTATGCATCAATACTAGCAAGAATGATCGATTTGGCCTGATCTTGACCATGCCACTCTTTTACTTTTGCCCATTTGTTTTTCTCTAAATCCTTGTAATGCGCAAAGAAGTGACCAATCCGATCCAATAGGATTTGTGGTACATCGTCTAACGTCTTAAAATGAGCATATTCTGGTGCAATCTTTGTATCTGGAACTGCTAATAACTTATCATCTCCACCTTTCTCGTCTTCCATGGTTAACACTCCCAGAGGACGACACGCACATACCGCTCCAGATATGATTGAAAAAGGAGCCAATACACATACATCAATGGGATCACCATCATCACATAATGTATTTGGCACATATCCATAGTCACATGGATAATGCATGGCCGTTGTCAAAAAACGATCCACTTCAAGTAATCCAGAATCTTTACAAACTTCGTATTTTACCGGCGCACTATTGGCTGGAATTTCAATAACCACATTTACGACATCTGGCGCATTTTTTCCGACAGAAACATCTTTCATAATCACCTCAAATAATTAGGTCATTTTAACAATTAAATGCACTCTTAGCCAGAAAAAATAAGCCGCTTAGGCTCCTTTAAATTAATGTTTTAAAAAAAACTCAATTAATGCCTATACTAAAATACGTGATGGATTTAAATCGAAACATATTTATCTTGTGGCTTCAAGGGTGGGACGATGCACCTGAGATTACTAAACAATGTCTTGCATCTTGGGAAAAATTGAACCCTACTTGGAATATCATCAAATTATCAAAAGATAATTTAAATGATTACATGTCGGTGGATGATGACATCATGCATGAAATTGAAGTGAACCCCTATTTATTAAAGGCATGTCAATCCAATTTAATTCGTACAAAACTATTGTCGTTACATGGTGGTGTTTGGGCAGATTCAACAACTCTTTGTTGTCTTCCTCTAGATGAATGGTTACCAAATCATCTAAGCGACTCATTTTTTTGTTTTCCATTTGTTAGACCCAAAGAGTATGCTATTTCCAATTGGTTTATCGCAGCAAAGAAAAATCACCCAATAATGAACGAGTGGCTAGAGCGCTCAATTCAATGCGTTCGTAATCTTCAAAAAAAGGTGGACCCAAACAACCCTGCTGAATATTTTTGGCATCATCAACTTTTTGATCAAATGATCTTAGAAAACCAAACAATGCATACCACATGGAAACACCTAGATGCTAGTATCGGAAAAAACGTTCATGCATTTACCATTGGTGGAAATTATACAAAGAAAGAAATTCATTCTATGCTTGCTGAACCAACCCCCCTTTTTAAATTATCATATCGTTTGTATGACGCTTTTAAAGACGAGAGTATTGTTTATCTTCTTTCCAAAGTAAAGGAACTAAGGTACCATCCACCCATCAAGCTCTAGTTTCCATGAAGGAAACCTCTTATATGATCAAATAGTTCATGATCTAATTGCCGCTTATCCGAATCATCGCACTGCTTCTTACCAAAAAATGAAATCGGTGTATTTGCAAAGTCACTATATACTGCTAAATAATCTTTTATACGCCCTTCAAAAAAACAATTAATCAATGGGGAGTCTAAATTGAGTCCACTTTTTACCAATAAAACATCTACAAGTGGATTACATTCTTCAGGAAAAATTTCCCGATGATATTTTACTGCATTATCTGCATTTAAATACGCTTGAAGTGGTCTTTTTACCTTCGTGTCATCACTCTTGTACATCTTGATCAATTGATCTCTGATATCGTGATTTTTGAAAATATCCACTGGTTTAAGTAACCAGATATATTTATGAATTCTATCCTTAATAAAGCGAGTAAATGGTTTTTCTTCCATGTCTGACTCAAGGTTTATAACCTGAGTCACAATTTTATTTATTCTATTAAACGCTATCGTTAATTGATCGGCATCCAATGAGTGCATGACTCCATCACGCACTAATCCATTACTTCTGAATATTTCATCCATTTTTTCCAGTACTCGATCAGACTCCATGATTTTGCGAAATGGAATAAGAACAGTTGAACCCCAATTAGGGCCCATACCCAATGAATTATCATTACTCATGACCGCTTTTATACATTCTTCTAGCAAATGCTGTGCATGAACATTTGAATCGTCGTGAATATTTTCAAATAAATTCAACTGAAGTGTGTAGTAATCCGGTAATGCCTCAATATCGTTAAGTCTTGCAAGGTTAACATCAATCTCTGCAAATTGACTATGACCTCCAAAGGGACTAGAGTATTTACTTGAATGAAAATGGGATCGAAATGTATCTTGGTCGATTGCACCATTCAAATACTGATCTAAAAGTGTTCGAAATTCCAAAATCTTACTCCGAATGTATTCAGGCTCGTAATCATTGTATGAATTTTTAATATAGTGCTCTAATACAGCACTATGTATATTTGAGTGATCACTAAACGCTAAACGAATATAACACCAGTCTTCCACAACATCTTCTGGATTGAAAATGGAAATAGTATGTGAAAGATACTCTTCCTTTCTAACGATCAATTCACGAAAAAAGTGTTCTAATGTTTCGTCCTCTGCGTGAAAAGGTGAAAAAGGATGGCGTGATGAGATCCCTAATGACCTAAATTCCTGAAAAACATCAGAAAGGTGATCACATGACATAGCTGTGTCTTCTTCATAGAAGAACTCTCCCCATTGCGCAATAGAGCCAAACAATCGGTGATGTGGATGTGATACATATTCCAGTAAATCACTTGTATCAAAAAAATTCTTAAGTATGTAAAGACATCCAGCTGGATCGTCCAGCCTCATAAGATACTCTAGAAAAGTATATTTCATATTGGAGGGCATTGATTGATCTGGTTCATAACATACTTCTAAAACCAAATTATCTCTTAAAGTGACGCCAAAGGATAGTAACGTGGCAAATATACGATGGTTTTTTTGGGCAGAAAACTCTAATGCTCCTCCAAATCTAAGTCTCCAAAAGGTCCGCGTGTTAAGTTCTAATGCACGAAAATCTGCACCTGGGGTTTTAATATATTCGATTATTTGTTCATCTGTGAGGCCATCAAACAATGCTTCTATAGTACAATCGACTCGATGAGCATTTGTTGTTTCTTTATGCGCTAACGATGCAAAGTGCAATGCGTTTAAACCTACTGTAAAGTCAGGAGACTGCTGCATTATTGAGTGATCAAATTCGATATCAATACCGAATGATCTTTGGTTTACTTCCTGATATCTATCTGCTCCGTTGCTCAAAAGAAGTGATAAAATTTCAAAAGAGTGTAAATGAGAAGCTAATGTCAGCGCTGTGTGCTCTACATACTGATTAATTATAAAAAGTTCTGGATCTTCAAAACCATCCATGCACTCTCTATATGTTTCACACTCAGTACATTGTTTTATTTCCTGCAAATGTTCAAAAGCAGCATCTGAAAGGTATTTTGTTTGAGTTAGATCTTCTGAAATACTTAGTCTATGCACGGCATTCACATCGAATTCCCGCTCTATAAGAGCCTCAACAATATCTTTTCTTTCGTGTAGAACTGCCCAGAGTAGTAAGTTAAATCCATATGAATTCAATGCATTAGGAGGATTATCACTAAAGCTATAATCATATTTCGCTATAATGGTTTCAAAGGGTTCACCTGAAGCGATTGATTCAAACAGACTTTTGATTTCAAACGCTGAAACCTCTTGAATTCCATCGATAAAGACGCTTAAAAGTTGACTGGCTAGGTCAACTGGTTGTATGACACTTTCTGAATTTGCAGTATCAAAAATCTGGCTAATTTTTCTTTTCATATTATTTAAATTATGTTCTAAAGCTTGGCTTTAATTCTTATGATACCAAATTTATCGTCATTTTGTCAATTTGACACCCTGGCATCTAGTCCCTGAAACCATTGATATGTATACACATCTTTGACACTTGGAAATAAACTTGACCCTAAAAAACCACATATTCTGAGTGCGGGGAGGTCTGAGATATCATTTTGATTTAAAATATATTTAATCATCATTAATCGATCTTTATAGTCTGATAGGATATTCCATAATTCACTTTTTGGATGGAATACCTTCAATACTGTCCGATGCATTCTTAGATCCTTAAAATGTAAACTGAATTTTAATTCCTCGCTCAGTAATGATTTTATTTGTTGTATCCAAAACATTGGTAGAGGAATGCCCGTATTAATTGCATTATCAGCATACCACCTAAGCTCATCTGAAAAATCCATGTTCAAAGATTTAAAATCAAAATAATCAATGAATTCAAAACTTAAAAGCCATGGATAGGTTCTTAGACTATCTCGTAACCATTGTATGAACGCATCATCTTTTATTCGTGCTTGCGCATCGTTAAACAACGTATTTTCAGAATAGGATATGATACCGTCTTTTTGATTTCTCGATGTTACAATTTGAAATACAATATTCTGAATCCGACAAACTTTTTTTACATCTCGCATCAAATGAATATTTAAATGCTCAAATATTGGCTTAGATTGCAAAAGTAAAGAAAAGGGTAACAGAATATCATGTGAAGATAAATCATCTTGTAATAGAGATTGGCAACATGCGTGAACAAAAGTAAAATCTTTTTCTCCGTCATTTAATCGTGCTAATTGGTCCATCTGTTTTTCATACGTGACAAATTTATTTACGATGGATGGGAGCATATCAGAAGACTCTGATATTGCTTCATCATATACACTATTAGATGGCGGGAATATTAATCTCAAATCCTGCTTATCACAAAAGGATAGCCTCCCATACAAAAAGTACAATTGATCGACCTCAAAATGTGGGTGGGCACTTCTTAAAGAAACATCGATGGTATGTAATGACGCACCTAACATCACCTTAAATAATGCATACCTTAATATATAACCATTGTAATTTTTAAAAATAAGGTGTGAAAAATACTGCATTTTGCTTGGGTTTAAATCTCCAAATTGTTGCAAAATGTAAAAAGGTGGGCTTAAATCGTCAAAATCAAAAGCATATGGGGGTTTAATAACCACCTTCATTCTAAAAAGCTGTACTAATGTACGTAATACCTCATCAGAGTCACGACTAATATCATTGTATGTAACAAAAAAATCACACGATTGGGTTTCAAAGTCATCTTTCAGATCGTCTAAAAAATAGCGACCTAGTATTTTTATTACAGCACTTGGATACTCAACAAATAAAATATATTCACCAAAAGAATAATCGATGTCAGTGGTATCATCGTCAACATCACTTGCATCTTCCTCAATAACATACGCCATTAAAACTTCAGACAGAATATTTAGACGTTCTAATTGTTTGTTGTCTGTATGACTTTTTGATAATGATAAGTATTTTGGATAAGTTACTAAACCAGTTTCACATAACAAATTGATCACATATAGATTGGATGATCGAGTTGCAAACAAAAGTGCAGGCCCGCTTTCAATACGCCCCCTAGGCATTGAGCCAAAAAAATCGCATCCATTTTCGTTAATCAGATGGTGTTTTTGGAATGTTGTTATACCTTCTAAAAACAAGGGTACTAAATCATTTCTATTAAGAATGATGGCTAAATGAAATGCATTCAACCCAATACTATACTGATTGACCCGTATCCTTTCAAATCGGTCACATGCGCTGCATTGGAGTAACAATCTTACTGAAACAATATCATTTAATAGTACTGCTAAGGTTAAAGGGGTATACGAGCCACTGTATATTCGATCTTCATCACAGTGTTGATGCTCCGATGCTAAAACGCTTGCATCAATGTGAAGATAACTCATCTCATTGGGATCGTATCCCGACTGGATATAATATTGAACCATTTGATGATTTTTGTGATAAATGGCATACAATAAACATGGCCGTTCAGGATTAAAACGACTGCTGAATAAACTATGTTGGTTGTAGTCTTGTTTTCTCTTCAACACATGAATCAGTCAGTGATTTTAAATTCGATGATTCTACGTTTACCAACGGTAACGATCGTTGCCTTTGCATCCAAACAAAGATTTTCATTCACTCGGTGACCATCCATTTTTATGGCACCTTGTTTAATTAACCTTAACCCTTCAGATGTACTAGCAATCATACCCTCTTGTTTTAATAATGTGACAAGAGGTTGTTGTGCTTCTTCAGCAGTTAAATGTTTTATCGGTCGATCATCTGGGATTTGTTTTTTTTGAAAACGAGCTAGAAAACGTACTTGTGCTTGTTGTCCTTCTTCTTCACCATGGTACTGAGACACAATATCAGAAGCTAAAGTAAATTTAATATCCCTTGGATTCTTACCATTTTGAGCCTCATCTTTAAAAGCTTGAATGTCTTCTGACGAGAAATTTGATAGCAAATCAAAATACCGCCACATTAATTCATCACTAATGGACATGACCTTTCCAAACATATCATCCGCAGTATCATTCACACCAATGGTGTTATCGTATGATTTAGACATCTTCTTCACACCATCTAAACCTTCCAATAAGGGATAGGTCAAAACAACTTGTTGAGAAAGGTTGTAATGTTTTTGTAACTCTCTTCCCATCAATAAGTTGAATGTTTGATCTGTTCCACCTAATTCAACGTCGGCTTTTAACTCAACAGAGTCATACCCTTGAAGCAATGGGTACAAGAACTCATGGATGGCAATGGACTGTCCACCTTTATACCTTTTTGAAAAATCGTCTCGCTCTAACATCCGAGCGACTGTTTGTAGACTCGATAGCTCTATGAGCTGATGCGCTGATAACTTCTCAAGCCACGCACTATTATAACGCACCTCTAATTTTTCAATATCCAAAATCTTACCAACCTGATGTAAATAGCTTTTTGCATTCTCTTTCACATCGTTCATTGACAACGGAGGACGTGTCACATCTCTACCTGATGGATCACCAATCATTGCAGTAAAGTCACCTATTAAAAAAACGACGCGATGACCTAAATCTTGAAATTTTCTCAATTGTCGCAATACGATCGTATGCCCCAGATGGATGTCTGGACGCGTTGGATCTACTCCTAACTTGATAGTCAGCGGTCTATCTTCTGCTAATTTAGATCCTAAACCACTTACTGGAAGACACTCTACACAGTTTCTTAAAAGAAAATCTTCGTTTTTCATGTCAAAACAACCTTATTAAACTATAATCAATGGGTATTAACATGGATGTT
>MDTB01238000.1_pt1 | contig 12864 bp, 7 predicted proteins | sample 811161 | NCBI WGS metagenome assembly MDTB01 (sample SAMN05326650, study PRJNA326480) | marine metagenome | isolation source: seawater | place: Mediterranean Sea | collected 2009 | reverse complement strand
GCATTTAGCCCTTTGGGAGACCTCTTTGCATTTTGGTCTATCACCTAACCACTTTAATACCGTGCACGAGCCGACGAATATTTTATTTGGCGGCGGTTTAGATGATGTCTGGATCAATCCCGAAACCAATGAATTACACATCGTCGATTATAAAAGTACTGCTAATCTTAGCAAAGAGCCAAAGCCAGTATCACTAGAAGGCCAATGGAAAGAGGGCTATAAGCGACAAATGGATATGTATCAATGGATCATGCGACGTAAAGGTTTTACCGTCAGTGATATTGGTTACTTCGTCTATGTCGATGGCCAGCATGTAGGGTATAACCGCATGATTGACGATGATACTGAGATGGCCACTATGAAATTTAAAACGAGCTTACTTACTTATAAAGGTGACGACAGCTGGGTTGAACCTGCTTTGTTCAAAATTAAAGATTTGCTCCTTTCAGAAGATTGTCCAAAACATACAGATAAGTGCGAAAACGAACGTTTTTTATTAGAAGCTAATCTTGCATTGAAATGATATTTCACATACCGCACTCATCGACTATCATCCCGGAAAATATTCGTAATCATTTTGAATTAAATGACGATCAACTCACAAACGAAATTAAGCACATGACTGATTGGTTTACATCAGAGTTGTTTGGTATGGCTGTAGATCATCTAGGAGTACGAGTAGAATTTCCGATAAGTCGTTTGGTTGTTGACCCAGAAAGATTCTTTGTGGATGAAGAAGAAATAATGAGTAATGTTGGAATGGGGGCAGTTTATGAGAAAACCTTTTCCGGCCAGAATCTAAGAAAAAAAGGATATGCAGCAGGAATTTATAAGCAAGAGTTATTAGATTTATATTATCACCCGCATCATAACGAGCTAACAAATATAACAGATGAGTATTTATTCAAAGATGGTAAAGCGATAATAATCGACTGCCATAGCTTTCCTTCAATAGCGTTGCCTTATGAGTTAGATAAAACAGATTCCAGACCGGATATATGTATCGGAACTGATTCTTATCATACCCCAGATGCATTAAAAGAAAATTTATATAAAGCTTTTACAGAATTAAATTATGATGTAAAAGTAAATACGCCTTTTTCCGGATCTTTAGTTCCGCTAAAACATTACAAAAAAAATCTATCTGTGAATTCAATTATGATTGAAGTAAATAGATCAATTTATATGGACGAAGAAAAATTAAGTCTTAAAGATGATTTCGGGAAAGTGCAACATGATATCTGCAGTGCAATAAAAAATATGCTAATTACGCCAAACTGAATTAGCTATAAAATCTATACGCTCTTCACTAATAAAGTCTAACTCATCAATAAAATGAAATTTATCAAGCTCCCAGAGATTTTTTTCATTTTGCCAAAAATAAAATAGTAAATAATCTGCAGCTTCTGCGAGTGATAATTTACTTTTTTTGGTACAGGCTGAGAGAAAGCATTTCCATTCCATTTCATTATCATCATAGTCTAATGCATATAAAGAGAAATTATCATTCTCCTCGTTTATAAAGTATTTTGTATGTCTTGAATGCGCAGGAGACCACGACCATCTGACATCACACAGTAACCTGAAGGAAGATTCTTCTCTAACAGGATCGCACCAATCCAAACAGCCAATATTTATATGATTAGGAATTACCATTTTAGTTATATTTTTCTGGCGAAAACCAATAGGTGTGTCGCGCGAATCATTCCTGTTATACGGATGTACATAAAGTTTGCAAAATAAATCATCATCGCTGGATGGCGCCCCCTTAAATATTGAATAACAATCAATATTACCTGCTATTCCCTCGACAGATAATGAATGATCGCGGCTATATGAAACATCTGAACCGTCTTCAAAAATTAAATTATTAAGGTAATCATTAGTGCCAAATATTCCAAAAGTAGGGATTGGGTTAGTTGAATCAAATCCAAATTGACCAGTGCAATTTGGAATTTTGTCCTCTGCAGTTCCCTTATAAGAGAGGGATAATTGTTCTTCTAGCATCATCACGATAGTTGATTCGATACTATTATCTGAGGTATCGATCTTGCTTAAGTTTCCATGCCAAAAATTAAATAGATTAGTGACATGTGATTGGCTTATTGCCCAATCTTTAATCCTAAATTCATCTTCCTTAACCTGTATACCAATTTTTGGTAGCAAAGATGCAGAGAAAAAATCATCGAGATCCATCTATTATTCCTTTTTACGGAAGAATTAAATAACGCTCTGTGTTAGCTTGAAATTAATAGTATATGAATAGAAATCGATATTATTAGCGACACTGAGGGCTCTTTTTATTTTTTTACAATCTTCCAGCGCAATAATAATTCCGCTTACTTCCTGATTTGGTTCTGCTAGTTCGAATTTAACATAGCCCATATAGCGTTGTATTTGTCCTACAACAGCATCACTCGCCCGTCCTTTTTTTAATTCGATAACAACTAGCTTTTTCTTATCTTTACTAATGGCAAGTATGTCAATTGGCCCAGTGTCTGTCTGATACTGTTGTCCTACTAGCTCTCCGTCTACCGATAAAATGTCATAGTCTTTACCGAGTGGCGTTTGATTCCAGTTAGACACTAGAAAATCTTCAAGATGTTTTTCAAGGGCAAAATTAGCTGCGTCTTCAATATTACTGTCTTTTGTATAAATTGTTGAGCTGCTGCCATTAAGAATTTCCTCGATTTCACTTACATGTTTATCTAACCAAACCATGGTCCCTTGTGCGTTAAGGCTCTTCCAGAGATTGTCACTAGCACTTTCTTTGGTTAATTGTCCTGGCAGCCACTCTATTGATCGACAGTGCTTTTGGTTATTAGGATTGTCAGGGCGGAAAAAATAATCGCCCATAATTTTTGCAAAATGAAAAGTATCCTTTTGGTCTTTCAACAATATGATGGTATCTACCGGACATGCACAAACTGTATGTAATAATCCGCCATTTAGACCAATGGATATTTTTGATCGATCTGGTTCGGTTTTTTGTATTTCCGGAATATAAAAGTTACGATTGAACTCAGTATGAGTCGGTGTGATGTAATCTTTAAGGTCAAAGTCAATTTTGCAGTAAGTGCCAATATAATTATTTTCATAAAATTGCCTGAATAACTTACTATCTTTGCCAGTTCTTAACCGTATATAGGTAGTCATAAAATACTAATGCTCATCCTTCGTCAAATTAAGAATTATCAAGTTATAATTTGAGCTTACTCATTCTGAAAATCTGTGTCACATAGATCTTTTATTTCATATCTTCAATAAATTCTGATACTGGATCGACGCCTGTTACAATCAAACCTTCACGGGCTCGTGTACATGCAACGTAAAGAAGATGTCGTTCAGTATTGTAGACCTCTTCTAAATCTGAAGCATCAACAACTTCTTCGATTCGCGACTGGGAGGGTATCACTTCATCATCACAAGCTATTACAGCAACATACTTGAACTCGAGCCCCTTTGCTAAATGCATAGTTGAAATAGTGACCATTTCTGCCTTGGTATCCTCGGACTCATCAAGCACACTGAATGGTATATCCAACATTTGCCCGATTTTCTCTGCCCTGTTAACTTCGTTATCTGATCTGACAAATATGCCAATCTCTCCTGGAGTAGCGCCTGCCTCTAATTGATTTTTGATCCAGCTAGCAACCAGTTCATTTTCGTCTTTTATATTATTGCAAACTGTTGTGATTGGGTTTGGGCCATTGAAAACAGATACGGTCCCTGATCGATCTTCCTCATTACCGTCCACATCACCTATTTTCTTGTTAAGAAGCTTATCAGCCTGTCGTCTGATTTGATGAGAAGTGCGATAATTTATTTTCAACGAGTGGGATCTTCCTCTGATTTCAACACCTAATGATGTCCAAGAGAAAGGCGTCTGAAAAATTCTTTGTCCGAGGTCGCCTGTAAAAAAAAGATTGTCTTTTCCTTGACTGGCAACAGCACCAATAAAATTCAATTGCATTGGAGTAATATCTTGGGCTTCATCAACTACGATATAGTTATATGGTGCTCGATTTCGCTTTAGATATTCATCTGCAAGCTTTTTAAATTGTGCAGCATTAGTAATCCAGCCCTTTTCACGTACTACTAAATCAAACTTAACAAACAAACCCCAAAGCTGTTTGCGCTTCGTCTCAGTTAGTCTTATCTTACGACCTAATCGTTTGAAATCACGATAGCCTTCCCAGCTAGTAATCTGCCATGCGTCAACAACCTCAAGCCACTCATTAATGATAAACCGCGACGAACCCAAATTAGAGAAGTCATCCTTCTCTAATATGCGTTCAAGGAGACTATAAAGATCAAATTTGTTAGGAATTGAATCATTAATCTGCACATGTTTAGAAAGTCGCGTCGCCAACTTATCAAAAGAAGCAACCTCAATTCTTTCCATTAATCTTGGGTCAGATGCACAAAGAATTCGTATTTTAGAAGATAGATTACGTGCCAAAGGGTCTGAAAATGTAGTTAAAAGAATGCGTGCATCAGGATCTTTACGCGCAAGGTGAACAGCCCTATGCAAAGCAACAATGGTCTTTCCAGTCCCAGCTGAGCCATAAATTCGCGCAGGGCCATTGAATTCTCTTTTGACCAAATTGTTTTGAGCAGGGTGAAGGAAAACAGCCCATTTTTCCCAAGGGTAATCTAGTGCTGTTGTTAATTCATTAGCGTCCTCCACGACTCGAAAACGACGGGAAGAATCAGGATGATCGAAAGGGTTATGATCGCTTTGTGGTTTTTCAGGAATCGGTGGCAAACCTCCAGAAGCTAACTCGAGCACAGCTTCGGAAGCTTCCGCTGGCAAATGCTCAACCAATTCAAGTATTTGATCTTCATCGGCTTTAAGGAGATCAGCAATCCAATCTTCAGGGACGCCGTATTGGAGAAGTTGCTCAGAAGTAACAGATGCTAGCGCTGGAATTGGGCTTTGTGTGTTCGTGGAAGAATCGACATAAGTCGGAATAATAATTTCTTTAACTGTCTCACGTACTTCGACGAGCTGCGCTGCTCCTGTCTTAGGATGAGTTTCAAGTTTTCTTCGCTCACCCCATTTGTAGGCATTATCGTGATGATTAACATAGCACAGCAACAATCTACTTTCAGAACGATGAACTATAATTCTAATATCTCGATTTACTCTTACCGACCAAAAGTTTGGATCTCGTGCAGCATTAAGCTTGTGAAATTGCAATCCTGGATTAGCTGGATTCATCTGCATATCAAAAGCAGATGTTTTAACCTGCTTCTGTTCAGTCTCTGTTAGTTTTCCAAGACTAGAGGTGAAGGTGTCGGCAATCAGAAACTGCATTACATAAAATTCCTCAGTCGACTCTAAACACTTTCATAACTTCATCGCCAAGATGATTGATTACTTTAACCGCTATGCGTCCATCTTTCGGCTTTCTGAAGGGCCTTGAGGTATCGCTGTTGAGGGTGTCCCAAGCTTCAGCATTGATCTCCGCTTTGAGTGTGGTGCGAAGGGCCTTATAAGGGTCATTAGCCCCAAGGAAGTAGGCGTGGCGCACAAAAAAACTCTCACTGTTATAGTCAGTATCAATGAACCAGCAGGCGATTTCATCCGAAGATGAACTGATAACCTTACCTGTTTGCGGCTTGAACACATCCACGCCGTTAATCTTTACTTTGATTAAACCATCTTCTCCCTCGATCACATCAATATCAGGTTCGCCAAAGATAACGAAAAGATTAGCTGCACTGGTCTTTTTGAGATCCTCTGCCATGTGCAGATCGGCATTCATACGGGCCTTCAGCACGGGAATACGACCGAGCTTATCAAACTCTGTCGAGTGAGCATCATAATTGAACGCACAAGTAATCAAAACATCAAAATCCGCATCGCCCGCTTCTCTGGCGGCTTCAACAAGATCTGGTCTGGAGACCGTTCCAAACTCGGGTCCAATGAAGATCGCCGCCCGCTTCTCGACGTCTTCATCCACATCGCCTTCGGTGTAGAATCCTTCTGCACAAATGTAGGACCCTGGGAACAATGCAATCGAAGAGAAATTGATTTTATCCTCTTTATGCGCCTGCTGCACACCTGCCACCTTGAGGTTGTCCAGAATCATGTTGGTGAAATTCTGCTCTTCGTTATACACGCCAGCGTCTTCACTGACACCATCGATGAGTTCATCATTCTCATCTAAGCTCAGGACACGGTGCGGCGATAGACTCTCGACTGTGAACGGGCCTGCGACTCGAACTTTCTTCTTATCCTCATACGGCTTGTCATAGAGGAACTCGTAATCCCCCTTAGCGGCAATTGATGCGTCAATCTCCTTCTGGCGGGCAATGCGCTGTTGCCACCATTCAGCATGCAGCGCTTGAGCCTCGGACGACCAATCGGCATCAACGTCACGAGGGATTTCCCATTCTTCCCAACTTTCATTCACTGCTGCATTTAATTGTTTGCGTAATGGCTCCAGCTTCGACTGGAATACATCCCAAATCACATCAATTTCAGCATTGTGAGCAATAGATTTTAAAGTGATATGAGGAACCCGTTCATTAACAAAACCATGCTTTATGTTTCCATAGGTTGCGGATTCAGAAGGAACGGAGCGGGAAATTTCTGCCTCCTTAATTTGGCCCTCCTTACTATCCGCCAAAAGATACATCGGGTAACGTGCACCCATAATTCTCGATCGAGCCAAGGCTAGAGATACACGAGAGGTATCAATAGTGATCCAACGCCGCCCCCATTGTTCTGCGACGTAAGCAGTGGTTCCAGATCCACAGGTAGGGTCTAGCACAAGATCGCCTGGGTCTGTTGCCATTAGGATACACCGCTTGACTACTTCAGCAGATGTTTGAACTACATATATACTTCCCATCTCGCCACGAGTATCAGACCAAATATTAGTCAGCTCAGTGGTTGGATTATCATCAAAGTAAGCTGCCTGGTATACGCTCTTACCAAGCGCAATTAATTTGTTCGCATAAATAACTCTACGCATACCATCGGCATTCGTCCTCCAACTTGTACCAGATTTCGGATTAAACTCAATGCCTTGCCAATTAAAGCTGTAAACGCAAGAAGGAGTTAGGCCAGCAGCAGTTAATTTAGTAGGAGCAAAAAGTTTACTATCCTTAAGTAGATTATCAATGTTATCCCAATCAGCCTTTTGTAGCCTTTTTCTTAAACCAGAACGATCTTCGACCCATGAATAACCAGAAACTCCGTCTAAACCAACCTGCTTTTTTAGAAGAAGCTTTCTAAATTTAAAATTTGAGTGATTTTTTGAATACCAAATAATTGAGTCTCCTACCTGACCTATGGTCGAACTACCTAAAGGATTTGTTTTTTTGAAAAAGATTTGGCTTACAAAGTTTTCTGATCCAAAAATCTCGTCTAGGATAACTCTAACTCTGTGGACATTCTCATCTCCTATCTGAAAAAAAACAGAACCAGACTCCGTCAATAAATCACGAGCTACAGTTAGTCGATCTCGAAGATAAGTCAGATAAGAGTGAATACCATCGCTCCAGGTATCACGAAACGCTTTTACCATTTCTGGCTCACGAGAGATATGTTCTTTTTTACCATCCTTAATACTACGACTCGCCGTTGACCACTGAAAATTCGAGTTAAATTTAATCCCATAAGGCGGATCAAAGTAGATGCATTGCACCTTTCCTCTGAGTCCCTCTCTTTCAGCAAGTGAAGCCATCACTTGGAGACTGTCGCCAAGGATCATACGATTCGTCCAGTTTTGGTCATGCTGGTAAAAATCGGTTTTATCGGCTTCATCAGGCACCCCGTTGAAGTCGGCGAACATATCTAACTGCTCGTCATCTAATGCTTCGTGCATCTCAGTCTTCTTGATGAGATCTTCAACCAAAACCTTCGGATGGACTTTCTCCTGAATATATAACGGCGGCGCATTCACTACTAGATCAGAAATATCTTGTTCGTCCTTTCCGCGCCATACTAACTGAGGATCGAGATCTCGGTTGCGACGCTCGTAGGCGACCTTAATAGGCTTTGAGATATCGTCACCAACCACTGACTGATGCTCAGCAGAAGGGATATTTGTGCGACTTGCATCCTCGTGGATGAGAGTTTCAACTTGCTTCGGTGGCTTGGAGTTACTCTTTTTACGCGCCATGAGTTTTTCCTTGTTCTATATTCGCTAGCATCTTTTCAAAGTGATCTTCTAAATCTGCTGAGGCCTGTTGTTTCGTTATTTCGTTGTCTAAGTCGGTTGGCATCGTGAACACATCGGTAAATTCAGCAAACGCCCAGCGACCATATTGATTACTTTTGTTGACACCAGGTACCCAATAGGTGTCCATTGTCATTCGCTTTTGTTTTGCTTGTTCACCTCGGTAGCCTTTTACTTCCACAACTAAATTAAGCAAGTCTTCCTCTCCGCATCCATCATCAACTTTCAAAATAAAATCTGGGATGTAGCGGCGTTGGACACCTTCATACTCATAGGGCACTTCAAAACCCATTGCATGGTTTTTTACATAAGAGTGAACCTTTGGGTGCGCCTCGGCTATTCGACAAAATTCGCCTTCCCATGTGCTATCTAGAATAGCCCAATTAATATGACTTCTATCTGCATCACATTCCCATCGAAGATTTTTAGATGTGTTGAAGCTGATGTATCGACTTGAGCCCGTTGGGTTGTATGGATCAACGACTGCTATTACTGGCCGATCTTCTTTAACTTGTTTTTGGACAATTGCAGCAGTAATTCGATCACATGCAGTGTCGGCTAGTGCTATGTACATAAGTAATGCAGGATAAGTGCCTTCCTCACATACTAAACACTCATCAAGCCACTTCCTGACTATTCTTTTAAGCTGTCCAAAAAGATGTAGTTTTGGATCACCATCCGCATCTTGCCATTTTGTCATGAGAAGATGTGTGGTGAGTTGCATAATTAATGATGACTTTCTAACATCTTCAAGCCGTTCAAGTGTCAAATCAACTGACTCACCAATAATGCCTTGGTTTTTATTAATTGTCGGTCCAACTAAGTCACGCGATAATACATAGGTAGACTCATTGTTAAACTCTACACCCAATCGTTCTCTGGGTAGCTCTACTCGGTAACCACGAACGTTTGGGAAAATGATTTCAAGGTGGTCTCTTTCTGGGCTAATCGCTTGCACATGAACAGTAATTGGTGGTGGCTTAGGAGTAACTACAGTTGGTTTCGCCGTGAAGTTGAAAGGAATACCTAGGACATCGGCATATTCAACATCAAATTTGTTTTCTTCATTTAAAGTATAGGATTGGCGCCGAAGTGCTCGACCAACGACTTGCTCACACAAAAGTTGTGTGCCAAAAGCACGCACACCTAGAACGTGCGTCACGGTATTTGCATCCCAGCCTTCCGTAAGCATGGATACCGAGACAACACAGCGAATAGACTCTCCAAGCTTTCCTTTTTTTCCTACAGTGTTGAGTACCTCTCGTAAAAGATCTTCTGGAGAGATTTTATCGGCAGCATCAACGTTGCCCATTCGAACGCGTCGATCTCTCTTAAATAACTCAATTTCATCGGAAGCTGCTTTTAAAAAAGTCTGGTCGAGACCTTCACCGGATTCTAGCTGCGCACTGTCGACCAGAAGTGTCCTGGGCTTAACTAAGGGATTGCCATGCTCATCATAATTTCTAAAAAGTTCAAATCTGCCTGGAATCGGCTCTTCATCCCCATCAGAATTAGTCCTCATGAATCCAGAGATAAAGTCATAAACAAGCTTCGAAGAGGCAGTATTATTACAAACAATTATGAAGCAGGGTGGAACTCCGATATTAGATTTTTCCCAGAGCTCTGATGTTTTTACATAATGCCCATACAAAGCTTCCATAGCGGTTAGGAGTTCAACAGGAAGTGCCCTTGGGTCTATTGCCGCATTTGATCCGCGACCTTTTTTAGGCATTTTTTTACCAATATGTTTCCATAATTCACGGTACATGGGCATTTGATCAGTTACGATGTTGTCGCTAACTGGAACGCGCGGTAGTTTTACGATTCCACACTCAATAGCATCCATAAGTGAAAAGTTGCTCATCGTCCAAGGAAATAGTGTGCCTTCGGCATAGCCGGATCCGCTCAAAAAGAAAGGCGTTGCTGATAAGTCTACAACTCTACATATTTCTAACTTTCTGGATAAAGCTTCTAGGCCAGAAATCCATAAAGATGCTGCTTTAGAGTTTTCTTCAGCTTCTTTTTTTTCATCACCTTTAAGTGCTTCTTCGTCAGGATCTATTGGTTTTAACCGATAGCAATGATGAGCTTCGTCATTAATTACTATTACACGTTTCTCTCCAAGGAGCTCTGGCATGACTCGTTGTAGCATTTGACCTTCAGTCTCAACCGTCTCAATCGGAGCACCCGAGCCTTGAAGGAGGGCTCTGCCTCCCTTGGAAATCTCAAATCGCTCTCGTTTCTTAAATGCATGGTAATTAGTAATAACGATCTTGGCTCGATTTAAATCTTGCATCATATCAGCTGGAACGAGTTCGCGACTTTCGTAGTAACTCTCAGGGTCATTAGGCATCAATACGCGTAAACGATCTCTTATGGTTATGCCAGGAGCAACTAATAAAAAACCTCGTGTAAAGCGTTTACTTTGTGGATGACGAACAGCATTAATAGTCATCCACGCTATGATCAAAGCCATGACGGTTGTTTTACCTGCTCCAGTGGCTAGCTTGAGAGCTAGCCGCATCAATCCTGGATTGGCTTCTTCGCTTGCATCATTTACATGTTTAATGAATTGCTTACCTGTTTGTGGTGCAACTTCTGTCAGCCAAATTATTGTTTCAGCAGCCTCCACTTGACAGAAAAATGGTCGTATACCAGCAAATTTGTGATGACGCCAATGCTTGAGGAGGCGTGCTGTCTCTGGTGTTACTCGCCATTGTTTCTCTGGTAGCAATCTCCATCTGTCAACCTCACGGCGAACACCATTTATAATTGATGTTAAGTCGTACTGTTGTGACTCCTGTAATTCGTGCAAATCAAGTGATTCTTGGCCTGCTTTACCACCACGAACTTTGGCTTTTGGAATTGGCGTGATGAAATCAGCGCCACGACGATGTTCAATAATTTGCTGTGTAGGAAGTCCATCAGCGTCTAATTCCCAATGGCGATTGGGATATTCATACGGAGAATTTATTATGGGTTTATCAAAAAATGGATTACTCATTTATCTCACTTCATTTATTTTATTTATACAACCTAGGTTTAATATATAATTAAGGGATAAGCTTTTTCGTTTATGGAATAAAAGAGCGAGGCAAATGAATTTATTGTTCATATTTATTCTTTAAAAATATCCTTATCGCTAAAATAGTACCATTAATTTCGTTTTGGGGTCATTTTTATAATAATCAAAAAATTATATTTTTTTCCGTTACGAAATGTTTTGCGATCAAAAAACAGCCAGATTTTTTTATACAGTCTATTTCATCCGCTGTTTATCTTCGTATACCTTGGTAAATCCCCCCCTAGTCCCTTTTTTTGTTTATTTGGAACCTTGTCTGTAATATTGAATTGGAACCTTGTTCGCAATACTTCCAATGGTCACTTTCATTGTATCTTAGGATGGTTATTTCATGGCTGAGTATCAACGTCATTACGACAAAATTATAAAGACGGTAAAAAAGATGGTTTATCGGAAGATTTCCATGAGGATGGTCTATGGGACCTTTTTAATCGGGATGGAACATTGTCATTACGACAAAATTATAAAGACGGTAAACTGGATGGTCTATGGGAACAGTTTAGTGACGGTGGAACATTAAGAAGTCGAAAAAATTATAAAGACGGTAAACTGGATGGTCTATGGGAAAATTTTAGTCACGGTGGAACATTAGAATTCCGAGTAAATTATAAAGACGGTAAACTGGATGGTCTATGGGAACTTTTTGATCGGGATGGAACATTGTCATTACGACAAAATTATAAAGACGGTAAACTGAATGGTCTAGAGGAAAGTTTTCGTCACGATGTAACATTGTATGAGGATGGTACACCAGAAAGTGTAGAATGTTACCAAAACGGTGAATTAGTAGACATGTCATTCTGTGAGGAAAAATAAAGAGTACAACCCAAAATCAATCAATTACGGTGGTGTAGTTTTCATGTAACAATCCTTTTAAAAAAATATCTCTACCTGTAAGAAAAGAATATTACCCTGATAAAAACTACTAAAGAAACATAGGGAAACGGTTTTTAAAAACTTTTGAAGAGGACATTAAATTGAATAATTTTCAAAAAGTGTATCTAACGATTTCTTTATATTGTGTTATGTCTGGAGTTGTATTATTAGGTTTGGTAAATAGTACTAGTCTTCCATATGACATTAATCTTATAAAAGATATCTTCATTTTTACTTTCGGACCTATTTTTTTATCGTCTCTTTTTGGAATATATCTTTTTATGTATAAGGATTAAAAATCTTAATCTTTATATATTAAGTTATAATTATCACACGAAATACACTCGGTCACGGTCGAGTGAATTTCGAGTAACTTTTTAAGGAAGAAAAAATGAAAAGACTTATTCTACTTACCACCCTTCTTTTATCAACATCTGCTTACGCATTAGAAAACTGCCCGTCAGACACTTCGGCAAGATGGCATAACTGTTATGGCACGTATATTACTTTAAATGAACAGTATGAAGGAGAATTCCAAAACGATAATTATCATGGACAAGGGACATACACATTTGCCAGTGGAGCAAAATACGTTGGTGGTTGGAAGGATGGCAAGAGGCATGGACAAGGGACATACACTTTTGGTTCTGGAAAATGGGAAGGAGATAAATACGTTGGTGGTTGGAAGGATGGCAAGAACCATGGACAAGG
>MDTB01115652.1_pt1 | contig 12864 bp, 11 predicted proteins | sample 811161 | NCBI WGS metagenome assembly MDTB01 (sample SAMN05326650, study PRJNA326480) | marine metagenome | isolation source: seawater | place: Mediterranean Sea | collected 2009 | reverse complement strand
TTTCGTCGATTACACTTACTTGTACACCTGGTGATACTAAATTAGCCATTTATGTTCTCCTGTATATTAACAACTGTTAAAAGTATTTATACGATTTTTGAAAAATGCCCTTGAAAAAATACCAATTAAAGGGGGTAAAAAGGTATGCTAAATACGTTATGCGTCCTTTATGTGAATATTGCAAACAAAGACCGGCCGCGGTCAACTATAAAAAGTCAAACAAAACCTATTATAGAAAACAATGCGAGTCTTGTTTACACAATGGTAAAGGACATGGGGTACCTAGTTGGTACAAAGCAGGATACCGTATTAAACATGAATGTGATAAGTGTGGATTCAAAGGACTACCAGAACAATATAATGTATACCATATAGACGGTAATTTAACTAATACTAGTTACAGTAATCTAAAAACAATATGTGCTAATTGCCAACGGCTTCTGCAGAAGCGTGGAATAAAGTGGAAGCAAGGCGACCTTGTACCTGACTTTTAAGATCTTCTATTGTTCCTTCGTTGTAAATATTAAAGTCAAATGATGCTGATGCCCATCTCCATTCACTTGGATGTACGTCTTTCGGTTCAACTCCTAGATCTTGATATTGTCTAAACCATAAAGGATCAGGACCTCTTTTTACACACCAAACTTTACCCTTTAAACTCTTAATAATTTCTATCTCATTGGTAAATCTTACATCAGGAATAACAAAATTTTTGTCAGGATTTTCAATAATTTCCTTCTTTACAAAGCTAACCCACACACCATCATAAAATCCGTTACGCATACAATCTGTACCAAACTCCTGTAATACCAATCTTGGGGTAACTGAACGTCCTGTTTCTTTGGTCCAAAACGTATCTTCTTGTTCACGCCAATATCTACTTTCAGATGTTTCACCCTCAAGCATTTCTCGATCCCAATCAAATAGCACAGACACAGCATCTTTCAACTTATCCGCAAATGATATTTTTTTAAATTTGTGTTCGTCAACTAGAACGTCAGCAACTGTTCCTTTGCCGCTTCCAATTAATCCGCATATACCGATTATCATAGTTTATCCTTGTATAAGTAATTATTATACGACAGATAACTTAGGTTGTCAAGTGATTTTTTTAACCGATTGTAAAGCCGTAACCTACGCCGCCACCAACTTGAGTGGTAACATCCATTTCTAGCTTCTCTATTTCAGCAACTGCTTCGGCTTTTAGTGCATCACCGTTTAATGCAGATCCACCTTGAGGACCAGCTATAGTGGCAAATTTAGATCTTGCTTCGCCTAGCATAAATTTACACTTTGCGAGTGTATAATCTTTAATCCATTGCTTTGCAAGATAATCGTCTAGTAGCTCAAAATCTGGTCTATAATTATAAACATATAATAGGATGTCTTCTTCTGCTCTTGGACGTTGAAGTAGTGTAAGTTTTTTACTTGTTGTATTCCATTTAAACTCAATAAAAGATCCAAACATTCTTCCAACTAGTTCTTGGTACCCTGCAAAAGCATTATAAGTTGCAAGTCCGCCCATGTTTGAACTAGCTAACAAATATGTATTAGTATATGCCATGTTAAATGGTTCAAATAATGTACCACCATCACCGCCACCTGTTCTAGATCCTATGCTTCTTCTGAATAATTTCCTTACTTCAACAACTTCAGTAGGTAATGTATATTCATTTTGATCAATTACCGTTGGTAAAAACATATAAGATTCTTCAACTGAATTATCTGATCTTTGTCTAAATTTTGCTAGAGCGGCTCCTAATGCAGTTTCATAATGATCTGGATCTAACTCCACATCGACCATTCCTCCGCCTAGATTAAGCTCTACATATTTGAAAACTTCTTGTTTTTTTGTTTTAATATTGGTTGCCATACACGTTCTCCGACTACAGTATTTATGCTCGGATAAATACTTACGTTATGCCAAGACTCAGCTTATATAAACCTGAAAGAGGAAAAGATTACAGTTTCTTAGATAAAGCCATCACTGAGATGTTTACAGTGGGTGGTACTGACGTATTTGTACACAAATACCTTGGACCTAAGAATCCAGACCTTGCAGATGCTACATCTGACAAGCCTAGATATAATGCGGTAAAAGAAACAAACATACAAGACATGCTATTTCTTGAAAATAGAGATAGAAAATACGATCCAGACATCTATGTTATGCGTGGCATATACAACGTATCTGACGTTGATTTTGATATGAGTCAATTTGGTTTGTTTTTACAAAATGATATTGTGTTTATGACAATACCTATCAATTATAGTGTAAAAACACTAGGTAGGAAAATAATGCCCGGTGACGTTATAGAATTACCACATCTAAAAGACGAAAATGCACTAAATGATTACAGCGTTGCATTAAAAAGATTTTATGTTGTAGAAGATGTTAATCGTGCAAGTGAAGGATTTACACAAACTTGGTATCCGCACTTATATAGAGTCAAGATGAAGCAAATAGTTGATTCACAAGAATTTAAAGATATATTAGATCTACCAACAGAAGAAGGATCTACACAAACACTTAGAGATGTTTTATCAACATATGAAACAGAAATGCAGGTTAACAATGCTGTGATACAACAAGCAGAAGCCGATACAGCAAAATCTGGTTACGATACAACTAATTTATATACATTACAAGTCGATGATACCGGAAAACCAGAGCTTGTTACAACAGATATTACTAGCTTAGATGCTAGTACACAAAATGAATTAGCAGATAGAATTAATCAAACACCGGATAGGACAGGATATGACGGTTACTTGATAGGTGACGGCATACCGCCAAACGGAGAAGCATTTGGTACTGGTATAAGTTTTCCTACTACACAGGCAAAAGGGGATTACTTTTTACGTACAGACTTATTACCTAACAGATTATTTAGATACGATGGACAAAGATGGGTCAAGATGGAAGATGCAGTTAGAATGACAATGACAAATACTGATACAAGAAATACTTTCAAGTCAGGTTTTGTAAATAATTCAGCAACAAATAGTATTGCTGGAGAAACAGTGAAAGAAAGACAAAGTTTATCCGAAGCACTTAAACCTAAGGCAGACGAATAATGCAACATTTTTACGATGGACAGATACGAAGATATATCACTCAATTAATTAGATTGTTTAGTAACTTTTCCTATAAAGACGGAGAAGGCAAATTGACACAAATTCCTGTCATGTATGGAGATATTACAAGACAGGTAGGACATATATTGAGAGACAATTCTGAGAATAAAATACCGTCTGCACCAAGAATGGCTGTTTACGTTACAGGTCTTGAACAAGATAGAACAAGAACTGCTGATTCATCTTTTATACACAAAGTTCATCTTAGAGAACGTGCATATGATAATTCAAATAAAGAATATTTAAACACACAAGGAAAAAATTATACTGTAGAAAGAATTATGCCTAGTCCGTATACGCTTAACATCAACGTAGATATATGGAGTACTAATACAGAGCAAAAATTACAAATTATGGAACAGATATTAATGTTGTTTAACCCTAGTTTAGAAATTCAAACAACAGACAACTATGTTGATTGGAGTAGTTTATCTGTTGTAGAATTAACTAACGTAAGTTTTAGTACAAGATCTATTCCAATAGGAACAGAATCAGAAATTGATATTGCACAACTAGGATTTACAACACCTATATATTTGAACTTGCCTGCAAAAGTAAAAAAATTAGGCGTAATAACAAGCGTAGTCATGAGTATATTTGATGAATCTAAAGGCACTATTGATTTAGGAAATAGCACACCTCAACTAATGGCTTATTCCGATGCCGAATCATCTCATCCACAGATGGACAAAGTAAATGATAAAACAACACGAAGTGGTGTAGACTTAGGTATGACAACATTCAAAGATTTTGATATACTTGTTATGAATAATATTGCACAGATTGTAGATAGAGGTGTTGTTGGAACTACACAATGGGACATAGTTACAGAAGCTCTACCAGGAACTTTTAGAACAGGATTGTCTCAAATACAATTAAAAAGAAAATTACTTACAGGCGAAACAGGAAGTATTAGCGTAAATGCCAGTGTAGCAATAAATGAATTAGATAGAAGTAAATTAATACTTACATATGATGCTGATACTATTCCTACAAACACTGACTTAAATTCACCTTCTGGACGTAACAATACAGGATCTGTAGATTTCATAGTTGATCCTTTAAAGTTTAATCCAGCAACAGCCAAAACAGCCGGACTGAGATTATTACTATTAGGTGCAATTAACACTAGTTCTAATGTAGGCGTTGCGGGGTATGATGGTCCAGATGCATGGAAAAATGCTGATGATACAGATTTTGTAGCTGGAGAAAATGACGTAGTTGAATGGGATGGTACAAAATGGCATGTTGTTTTTGATGCTAGTACAGACGTAGGAACTACAACCAAGTATATAACCAATCTAAATACAGGTGTCCAATATAGATGGACTGGTTCAGAATGGATACTTTCATTCGAAGGCGAGTACCAAAAAGGCACTTGGCGTCTCATTTTTTAAGTAAATATTTTCATGAGTGAAGAAATTATTTGTAGTGGTGCCCTCTTCTATTGCCTAAAAAGCAAAAGATTTTTATTATTACATAGAACACAAAGTAAACAAAAAAATGTATGGGGATTAGTTGGTGGAACAAACGGAAAAAACGAATCTCCTTGGCCAGCACTACAGCGTGAAATAAAAGAAGAAATTGGTGAATTACCTAATATCATAAAAACAATTCCTTTAGAAACTTTTGTAAGTACAGATTCTAAGTTTCATTTTCACACTTATCTATGTGTTGTCAAGGAAGAATTTTTACCTGAACTTAACGAGGAACACGATGGTTATGCCTGGGTAAGTTTTGGAAAATGGCCAAAGCCGTTACACATGGGGTTGAGAAATACTTTACAAAATAAAACTAATCAAACAAAACTTCAAACAGTTTTTGACTTAATAGGATATTTAGAAAATGAAACGAATTAAGAATATTACAATAGTGGGTGGTGGATCAGCGGCATGGCTGGCGGCTACATATATACAAAATAATTTTTGGGATTTACCTGTGACTGTTATAGATAAGGAAGTAGGTAATCCTATAGGAGTAGGAGAAGCAACTGTTTTAACTTTTCCGCACTTCTTAAGACAATGTGGTATAGATCTAACACAATGGTTTCAAAGAGTAGATGCAACATACAAAGCAGGTATAGACTTTCCACATTGGAAAAATCCTAAAGGCAGAGTATGGCATCCTTTCTATTTGAATAGATCTTATTTTGATTTAAAATGTACACAATACGATATCTGGGCTCAAAAACAAGAGCAAGATTATTGTAAACATGCTTTACCTTGCTATGAAACTGTGATGAATAATCAAGTAGATATGGTGAACAGTTTTGAAACACTTGCATATCACATAGATGCAGGTAAGCTGGTTACTGAGTTACAGAACATTTGTAAGGATACTGTAAAAACAATTAAGAGTGATGTTGTAAATGTAAATAAAGACGAAAATGGCTTTATAACCAGCCTAGATCTTAAGAATGGTTCAACACATACATCTGACTTTTATCTCGACTGTACGGGCTTTATATCGCTTTTAAAAGGCCAAAAAAAGAAGGAATTGCTAGATACAGGTAGACTGTTTACCAACTCTGCTGTAGCAGGACACGTACCATATGAAGATTTTGAAAAAGAGTGTACACCGTACGTAAAATGCCCTGCTGTTGACCATGGTTGGATATGGAAAATTCCAGTACAATCAAGAATAGGATCTGGATTAGTTTTCAATAGAGATATAACAGATCCTGATACAGCTATGCAATATTTTAGTGATCATTGGAATGGTAGGATCAAACCAGAAGATTTAAAACTAATTGACTGGACCCCTTATTATAGTGAAAACTTCTGGGATAAAAATGTTGTATCAATAGGCCTAAGTGGTGGATTTATTGAACCTTTAGAAAGCACAGGATTAGCAAGTATGACATATGGTGTACAAGAACTTGCAAGACAAATACCGCAATATGTTTACAATGAAGAAGCTATAGCAAGTTACAACATGACAATGATGAATTGGTATTCAGATGCTGTTGATTTTGTAGGCAGTCATTATGCAGATACGGAATGGGATACAAAATTTTGGAATTACGTAAAAGAAATGCATGTAAAATCAGACAAACATTTATGGTACGAGGAATGGTTGCGTGATCCACGAAGATCTTTTTACAGTGATGTTTCTAGTAATACTTTATTTCATCCACAGAACTGGCAACTATGGTTAATACAAATGGGTTATCCTGTAAACAAAGATTTAAACAGGCTCAATCCTGCTTTTTGGAATGTTCAAGTGAATACAGATTATGTTATGGGAGAATTTTTAAGAGCAGAAGAAGTTAGAAAGAGAATTAGCATTAGTCATAGTAATGCAATTGAATCAACCAATTTAGGAATGGATTGGTACAAAGCATCTCAAGGTCAAAGAGAAGGATTTCTATAATGGAAGTAGTGGTTGTAGGTGGCGGTACAGCCGGTTGGCTAGCCGCTTTGATGATATCTAAAATTAGGCCTGAACACAAAGTTACAGTAATTGAAAGTAGTAAAATAGGAATCATAGGTGCCGGAGAAGGTAGTACAGGATCTCTTACCAACATTGTGCAAAATGAAATGTGGAATCTTGGTTGTGTAGAAGAAGATTTCATACGTGAATGTGATGCTACTATTAAATTAGGTATCAAACACATAGGTTGGAACAAGGATACAAAGTCACATTACTATGGTCCAATAGATGGTTCTCCGACTAGTGGAGATGTTGTGGATGTTGTATTTCAAAATGCATTAGGTTACCGTGAACAAGACAAGTTGCATATTTCAACAGAACTAGGTTATAAGATACATCATAATAAAAATAGTTTTGTAGACCATAAAGGAAATCATGCATATCATTTTGATGCACATAAGGTAGGACAGTACTTTAAAAAAGTATGTAATACTGTAAAACATATCGACAGTGAAGTTGATGATGTAACCAAAGATCCTGAAAATGGTTGGGTCACTGACTTAAAATTAAGTAATGGCGATACAGTTAAAGGAGATATGTTTATTGATGCAAGTGGATTTAATCAAGTATTAATGAAAGCAGTAGGCAGTAAATGGAAAAGTTATAAAGAAAATCTTCCTGTAAATTCTGCTTTGCCTTTTTTATTGCCATATGACGAAGACGAAAAAATTGAACCTGTAACAACTGCATGGGCACAAAAAAACGGATGGTGTTGGCAAATACCAACTTTAAATAGAAGAGGATGTGGCTATGTTTTCTGTGATGATTTTGTTACACCAGAAAAAGCACAAGAAGAATTAGAACAAAATATAGGTAAAAAAGTAGACCCTATAAGATTATTAAAATTTGATAGTGGTAGGCAAGAGAAATTATGGATTAAAAATGTTTTATCCGTAGGGTTATGTGCCGCTTTTGCAGAACCGTTAGAAGCTACAAGTATACACACAACAATATTTCAATTAAAACATTTTGTATTTGGTTGCCTTGGCAAGGATAGAGATGAAACTTGCAACATAGGACAAGTTGATGATTACAATGATAAGAATGCACACTTGTATGATACGCTAAAGGACTTTTTAGTTGCTCATTATACTTGCGGCCGTAATGATACAGATTTTTGGAAGTACATTGACAGTGGAAAAACATCAACAGATTTTGTAAGAACTATGCATGAAGTTTGTAAGAATAGAGTTCCTAATCATGCTATGTTTCCTAGACATGAAGGTTGTGCAGGATGGCCTTTATGGAGTTATGTCTTAGCAGGTACAGGCAAGTTAACAGATGAAGTTTGTAGAAAAGAATTATATTTTAACAATGATTTCAAGATATCTGATACTGCATACGTATATCACGTAAGTCAACATGATAATAAAACAATGCATTTACCTGATAATACAAAATATATAAAGGACATGCAATGATTAGAGTGTATGGCGATATAATGTTAGACAGGTGGATCGAAGGAGACTGTAAGAGAATAAGTCCAGAAGCACCAGTCATTGTTATAAAAGAAGAAACATTTACAGATAGTATCGGAGGAGCAGGTAATCTTGCAAATAATTTAGGAAATATTAATAAAAAAGAAGATGTTGTTTTATACGGAAGTGTTGCCGCAGATACTGAAGGTATGATAGTGCAAGATATTTTAGATGAAACAAACATTACAAATATGGTTTGTAATGATGCATTAACAACTACAACAAAAACTAGATTTGTAGGTCAAGGAGGACAGCAAGTTTTAAGATGGGACCGAGAAACACCTTATGAAAACGAAACTCCATTTGATATATTATTGCAAGACATACAACAAGATGATATAATTTGTGTGAGTGATTATGCAAAAGGAACAGTTAAAGCAAATACAATTAATCAAATATTTAGAAAATGTAAGGTATTAGTAGATCCTAAGCAAGAAGATTATTTCTATGACGGAGCATTTTTAGTGAAACCTAATATGGCAGAATATGAAGAATGGTTTGGTGAATTTGATGAAATAGATGCTACAAATATTATGAGAAAACACAATTGGCAATGGTTAGTTGTAACTGATGGTGCTAATGGAATACATGTTCTTTGTGAGGACAGTAGATATAAACATTTCAAGGAGCCAGCGAATCAAATAGTTGATGTAACCGGTGCAGGTGATATAGTTTTGGCTGTAATTGCACATCTTTTACACCAAGGTAAAGATGTATTTGAAGCATGTGAAGTAGCCTGTTATGCCGCCGCAAGAGGTGTGGAACGTAGAGGCACCAGTATAATAACCAAAAAAGATTTACGTAAAAAAACTACTGTATGGACAAACGGAGTATTTGATGTACTACACAAAGGGCACCTAGAACTGCTTAAATTTGCCCGTACACAGGGGGAAAGACTTATTGTGGGCATTAACAACGATGCCAGTGTTAAACGCTTAAAAGGTGAAACTAGACCCATTAACGATGTACATGAACGAAAATCTCAGCTTGAATCTTTACCATGGGTGGACCAGGTTGTAGTGTTTGACGAGGATACTCCATTAAATAGTATTGTGTCATATAAACCTGATGTAATCGTAAAAGGTGGAGATTATACAGTGAAAACAGTAGTTGGACATGAACTTGCAGAGGTAGTTATATTTCCAACTATAGAAGGCATAAGCACAACAAAAACAATAGGTAAAATTACACAATGAAGATTTTAGTTACTGGACATAAAGGTTTCATCGGTAGCCACATGTCTCAATATTTGATGCATAAAGGCCACGAAGTTGAAGGATTTGACTGGGTAGAAAACGTAGTTCCTGCTGTTGAATCATATGATTGGGTAGTGCATTGTGGTGCAATTTCTGATACTACAGAGAGAGATATTAACAAAGTTTGGGCTCATAATTACGAATTTACTATGCGCCTGTTACAAATTTGTGATAATTATCAAACCAATATTCAACTTGCAAGTACTGCCGCTGTATACGGTCCATATACCAACTTCAATGAAGAAGATCCGGTATATCCACAGACTCCATATGCCTGGAGCAAGTTCTTAATAGATAAATTCCTAATAGACAATGGCATGGATAACTTTAATATGCTGGTACAAAGTTATAGATACTTCAATGTATATGGTCCTGGAGAAGGACACAAGAAAGATCAAATGAGTATGGTCAGTAAATTTGAAGTACAAGCCGCAACGGATGGTGTAATTAAGCTGTTTAAGAACAGTGACAAGTACAAACGAGATTTGGTTTGCGTTTATGATCTAGTAAGGATACAAGAAGAAATGATGCATCAAGATGCAAGTGGTGTGTATAATTTAGGTACTAGCAAAGCAGTTGACATAGAAAGCGTTGCAAAACTAGTGGCTAAGAACACAGGTGCAAAAATAGAGTATATAGACATGCCCGACCACCTAAAAACCCAATATCAAGAGTATACATGTGCAGATAACGCCAAGCTACATAGTACTATACCAATTAGGCATTGGATCACACTAGAAGAATATTACAAGGATATAGTAAAAAATGACCGAGAGACTTGAAGGTAAAGTAGAAAAAGGTTGGGGCTATGAATTAATATGGGCAACCAATGAAAAGTACTGTGGCAAAATCATGGTATTTGAAAAAGTAGGGTCAAAATTCAGTTTACATTTTCATAAAGAAAAAGACGAATCTTGGTTTGTAAACAACGGCAAGTTTCTGCTTCGATGGATTGATACTAAAACATCTAAGATATATGAACAAGAACTCACACAAGGAATGACTTGGCATAATCCTCCTTTACAACCACATCAACTAGTTTGTATGGAGCCGGGAAGTAGTGTTACTGAAGTTAGTACTGCTGATTCTGTTGAGGATAATTACAGGATTGCTCCTGGGGATAGTCAAAAAGATCAGGAAGTTAAGCCTGAGCCTCACCCCACTTCACAATAATATTCGCACTTGTTGTTGTACCAACAGTTTTATACACGTTAATCGCTAACACATCTGGACCATTTGGAAAAGTACCTCTTCCTCCTAGTGTAGTATTAGTCAATTCTTTCAATAGTGCAAGATCCAATGTTGATCTTTCTCCAGGCTGGGCAATAAATGAAAAGACTGTTTCACCTGGCTGTGCATACGGAGGTTGTTGGAACGTAAAGTTAAACAAGTCTCCTGGTGAAACTGTACCAGTATAAGCATTATTAAATGTAACTCTGTAATATTCTATTCCGCCACTGCCTTGATTACCAAATAACAACGGTCCTTGTACGTTTGTAACATATGATCCCGCTGGCATACTGATGTCACTTTGGTTAGTTGGAGCACCCCCTGAGTTACCAATAATCGTACCTGACTTGGCTCCTGTTGCGTCCCATACTGTTTTTAGGAATAAAGCATTAACGCTGTTTACAGAGTCTCCACCTTTTTGGAATGTCTGTGTTGCGGCGTTGCTTGAGTTTGAATTTGATCTCTGTGAAAAGTAAACTAGATAACGTCCATAAATTGTTTGGTCAGTAATACTTTGAATTGTAGTTCCTGATGGAAAGTATTCATTACCTCCACCGTCTGCATTAACTTCATCACCAACAGATAGATTAGCATCTTCCCAACTGTTCTGTGTAAAGTAAGCATAGTTTCTATTAGTTCTAAATGACCACCATGGCATCAATGTTGCTGTTGTAGTTACCTGAGCCATCACGGCACCTGTTTCATACGTTGCCGTATCACCTGAGTTCCAGTTAACCGATGCACCTGAGGCAACCTGTGCAAAGCTAGGTTGACCACCTTGGGCTAGTCCTGACAGTCCCTGCCAACCAATATCACTTGGGTTAAGTGGATAGTTTTGTGGGTTAAGAATACCTTCAACAACAATGCCACCTGTAATAATGTTTGCATTATTAGTTGGATCAACACCATCTGATGTAATCTCTAAACCTTGCATAAGCAACTGGGCTCTGTTTAGAAGTTCTCTATCTCCTAAATCTCCAACAATAGCGTTACTAACACTAGGTGCTAGTCTAATTAGGAACGCAGTTTGTCTTGTTGTAGAAACTGACAGTCCTGCTTCTGTGTATGAGAAGATATATCCTCTATCTTCATCAAACATTCCGTCTGTAATAAACGCTGATCCCCAGTGTGATATGAGTGGAGTAATTGTATTACTTACTAATATTACACCAGTCCTTGCCGCATGTCCACTTGCCGGACTTGCTGAATACTGTCTAGTTGCACCTGCTTGGAAATTTGTTAATGTAGTACCTCTAGTCAAACCTGAAAGTGTTTTAGTTGTATCATCTTTTGATGTGTATGATATAAGTTCATTATCAATAAACACAGTACCTGAACTCGGAAAGAATTTTGATTCATTAAGTGTTAGCGAAGTTTGTACTCCGGTAATATCACTTGCTAGTCTATCAAATGCTCCTTCATTAGTAACTTCATAACGCACAGGTAAGTTACCTGATCTCATAAACGCTTCTGTGTTTACGTTTGAATTACGCATTCTGTGACAGAACACAAAATTACCATCAGCACCTCTAACCATCCAGTCAATGAAACCAGCACCGTACCAACTGTATTGGATACCAATCATCTGCATGTATCTTACATCCATGTTGTAACCACTTGGTCCTGTGCCATCTAGTCTATCTAGATTCCACTCACTTTGTAAAACTCTCTTATCAGCAATAAGATTAACCTTAGCCGCATATATTTGGTTTACTCCTCTATAATCTGGAGTAATTGTAATTTGTGTTTGTGAATCAACATTTGATACAACATGTGTCATACCCTTGATAACAATCCTGTCACCTGCTTTAAGTTGATCTCTAAATCTAGTATTATTACCTGTAATTAAGTTTGAATCTGGCGATGCTCCAACTGTTCCTGCAATTTGTTTTGTAGATGTTCTTTGAGCAACACTTACATTTGTGCCGTCGTATTCCCAATAAATTCCGTTTTGGTCATCAAAGATACCTGAACGTACAGTAGCACCGTGCCAGCCAACAACTGTCATCTGTGCCGCAAAACCTAATACGGCTGTTGTTGCACCAAGTCTACGTGTTGAAAGTACTTTTAATGTTCTTTCGTCAACGATTTGATTGACTATATATTCACCGTTGTATCCTGCTGATTCAACTCCAATAATTCTTATTTTACCACCAACTTGAGCACCATGATCATTGTCATCACTTACAATAGTTAATGTGGCGCCTATCTCTGTACCTGTTGAAGTAATAGATCTTACATCATAGGATGGGGCAAAAAGTGCACCTGTTGTATACATGATACCCTTACCAGACTGGTATCTAATGTATTTTTTACTCTGTCTAATTGCT
>MDTB01029379.1_pt1 | contig 12865 bp, 10 predicted proteins | sample 811161 | NCBI WGS metagenome assembly MDTB01 (sample SAMN05326650, study PRJNA326480) | marine metagenome | isolation source: seawater | place: Mediterranean Sea | collected 2009 | reverse complement strand
TATAATTTAAATGACATCTCCACAATAGACAAGTTAGTAACTTTTTATAGTCAATCAATTAGAAAAGATTCAATCAATAAAATAAATAAGAATAATTTAATATGGAGAGTTGATAACAAAGAACTTGATAGAAATATAGATGAATTTAGATGTGCTAGTGGATACTTTAACGAATTTAAAATTAATCATATCAATGAGCTAGACAATGTTATCAAAAGGAATTATCAAACACTCTCTTATTTTGGAGTAGATAAAAATAAATTTTTATCTTTTTTCAGTAAAAAAAGACCTCTTGGAATTGACCGCATAGTTCCAATTGGAAAAACTCTAGATTTTTCTTTAAATTGGGATGGTTATGATTTAATTAATCAAATGTCAAGGAGTATAAACATTATTTAAGACACTGATTAAAAAAAATAGTTTAAATTAATAACAGATTTTACCAAATAAATTATGAAAATACCATTCTGTCTTCCGTTAATTAACAAAGAAGTAGAGGAAGAAGTTCTTTCATGTTTAAACGAAACAGGTTGGCTAACAACTGGGCCTAAAGTAAAATTATTAGAGGATGAAATAACAGAACTGTGTCAAACAAGTTCAACGATATGTGTAAATTCATGGACCTCTGGAATGCAACTTTTAATAAGGTGGTTAGGTCTAGACGAAGAAGATGAAATTATTATACCTGTATACACCTATGCAGCGTCGGCATTTTCGGTAATTAACTCTCGCGTTAAATGTGTATATGTTGATGTTAATAGTGATTTTACAATTAATATTGATGAAGTCGAAAAATCCATTACTGAAAAGACAAAAGCAATCATGCCTGTTGATTTGGGAGGACTTCCTATCGATTATATTGCACTTAATTTACTTCTAAATAAAGAAAGTATTAAAAGTAAATTTAAACCTAAAACAGATTTTCAAAGAAAAATAGGAAGGCCTATTATTATTTCAGATGCTGCGCATTCAATAGGATCTCAAATTGACGGAGTTCCAACGCCATTATTTTCAGATTTCAGTGTTTTTTCTTTTCATTCAGTTAAAAATATTACCACTGGTGAAGGTGGAGCAATTACATTCAAAATATTTGATGAAGTTCAAGATGGATTAATACTTAAAGAATTAAGATTATTGTCTTTAAATGGTCAAAATAAAACCGCCTTTGAAAAAAATTCCCTGGGAGGCTGGAAATATGATATTACAACCAATGGATTAAAAGTAAATATGCCAGACATCAATGCGTCAATTGGATTAGCTCAGATTAAAAAATATAAAAGTATTTTGTTGCCAGAAAGAGAGAAAATATTTTTAAAATACAATTCAATTTTATCTCAATGTTCATGGGCAATTTTACCAACTTTCACTGTTGATAATAGAAAATCATCATGTCATTTATATCAGTTACGGATTGAAGGATTTAAAGAACAGCAAAGAGATGAATTAATTAGCAGGCTGGCGTCATTAGAAATAGGCGTTAATGTACATTATATTCCACTTCCAATGCTATCATACTTCCAAAGTGTTGGATTAGATATAAAAAATTTCCCAAAATCTTATAATCTTTATAAGAATGAGATTTCTTTGCCAATATACAATAATCTATCTTTGAAAAATGTTGAATACGTTTGTGAAAAATTAATCCAATTTGTTAATGAAATTATTGAATAAATGAATATTAATAAATTACTTTCTAAGAGAATTCGCAACATCAAAACAAATCCTTTCTTAGAAGATTTAATAGCACAAAAGAATTTTTTACATTCCCAAATTAATAGTAAAAAAATCCTTGTAATCGGAGGGGCAGGAACTATTGGTAGCTACTATATCAAACAAATTTTAAAATACAAACCTTCGAAAATTACTATCGTAGATATTAACGAGAATGGATTAACAGAATTGACCAGAGATCTTCGAAGTTCTAAATTATTAGATTATAAGCCTTCATACATAACTTATCCAGTAAACTTATTGAGCAATACTTTTGATAAAATATTTAATTCAGATACTTGGGATGTTGTATCAAATTTTTCAGCTCATAAACATGTTCGTTCAGAAAAAGATAAAATTTCAGTGGAAGCATTGATCAAAAATAATATTTATGGAGCTATCAAACTTCTAAACCATTGTGAGCAAAATCCTCCAAATCACTTTTTCAGTGTTTCTACCGATAAAGCCGCAAATCCAGTGAATATAATGGGGGCTTCCAAAAGTTTAATGGAAAAATTGATATTATCAAGGAAGTATAATTTTAGGGTTTCAACTGCTCGATTTGCTAATGTTGCTTTTTCTAATGGAAGTTTGTTAGACGGGTTTATTAATAGGTTTAATAAAAAACAACCTTTGAGCTGCCCTTCAGATATCAAACGTTTTTTTGTTACCCCGGAACAATCAGGACAGATATGTTTATTAGCTACATTTTTAGGTAACTCAGGAAATATTTTCTTTCCAAAATTAGATTTTCATAAAGATCAAATCTTTTTTAAGGATATTGCTTTAGATTTTATAAAGGATAAAGGGCTAGAGCCAATATATATGAATTCAGAAAAAGAAGCAAAAGAGTATGATATTAATAAAAATTTAGGCAGTTATCCCATTTACTTTTTCAATACAGACACTTCAGGAGAAAAAACATACGAAGAGTTTTATACGGAAGAAGAGGATTATGATATAAAAAAATTTGATTCACTGGGATTTATTAATACACCAAAAGTTCAAATATCATTTGAAGATGTCAAAGCTAGTTTTGATGCTATTTTCAACAATTCAAATTCAGGAAAATATGAAATAATAAAAGTTATTAAAAAATATGTTCCAGATTTTATGCATATAGAAACTGGTAAAAATCTTGATCAAAAAATGTAAATCATGCCAAGAATTATTGATGTATTATTATCACTTTTAGCACTTTTATTCTTATTACCACTCTTAATACCAATAGTTATTATACTCCTTTTAACAGGCGAGCATAAGGTATTTTATTTCCAAAATAGGGTAGGCTTTAAGAAAAAGGATTTTAAAATAATAAAATTTGCAACTATGCTCTCAAATAGTCCAAATATGGGAACCGGTAGTTTAACCCTGAAAAATGACCCAAGAGTTCTGCCTTTTGGTTCCTTTTTACGAAAGACTAAAATAAATGAATTACCTCAAATACTAAATATTATAATTGGGGATTTAGCTATCGTTGGTCCAAGACCACAGATGAGAGTTGACTTTGAAAAATATTCAAACAAAGTTCAGGATAAAATATATAATGTAAAACCAGGTTTAACCGGAATAGGTTCGATAGTTTTTAGAGATGAAGAGTCTTTAATTTCACATGCATCAAAAAACGAAAACCCACATGATTTCTACAAGAGAGTAGTAGCACCCTATAAAGGTGAATTAGAGATTTGGTATCATTCTAGACGTTCTTTGTTCGTAGACTTTCAATTAATATTCATAACAGCATTGGCTATATTTTTTCCCGAAACAAGACTCTATGAAAAGTGGTTTAAAGATTTACCCAAACGTAATTTTTAATTAAAAACATAAATATGAAAGGAATAATATTAGCTGGAGGAAGTGGTACTCGTTTATATCCAATAACAAAGGGAGTATCTAAACAGTTACTACCAGTGTATGATAAACCTATGATCTATTATCCTTTATCAGTTCTTATGTTAGCTGACATAAAAGAAATTTTGATTATATCAACACCTAAAGATTTACCTAGTTTTCAAATGATGTTTGATGATGGGTCAGAAATAGGATTAAAGCTATCCTATAAAGAACAACCTAGTCCGGATGGTTTAGCGCAAGCATTCACTATTGGAGAAGAGTTTATCGGTAATGATGATGTATGCTTAGTTCTGGGCGACAATATTTTTTATGGATCTGGTTTTACAGGAATGTTATTAAATGCTAAAAAAAACATTTCTTTAAACAAATCAACAGTGTTCGGATTTTATGTAAATGAACCAAAGCAATTTGGAGTTGCGGCATTTGATTCTGAAGGAAATGTAACTTCCATTGAAGAAAAACCTAAAGAACCCAAATCAAACTATGCAATTGTTGGTTTGTATTTTTATACTAATGATGTAATTCAAATTGCCAAAAACATTAAACCCTCAAGTAGAGGGGAATTGGAAATAACATCAATAAATCAGGTTTATCTTAAAAAACAAAAATTAAAAGTTGAGTTACTTGGTAGAGGTTTTACCTGGTTAGATACTGGAACTCATAGTTCATTGCTTGAAGCAGGAAATTTTATTGAATCAATTGAATCTCGTAAAGGGCTCAAGGTAGCTTGTATAGAGGAAATTGCCTACAGAATGAATTTTATTGATGCCGATCAAGTTAGAAAATTAGCTAAGCCTATGATGAAAAATGGCTATGGTAAATATCTTTTAAGATTAATTAAGCAATAATATGAAGTTTGTTAAATCATCAATACCTGACGTTTTTATAATTGAGCCCAATGTTATTGGAGATGCTAGAGGGTACTTTTTAGAAAGTTATAATGAAAAAGAGTTCGAGGAATCTATTTTTAAAATATCTTTTGTGCAAGACAATGAATCTAAATCCTCTAAAGGTGTTCTTAGAGGTTTACATTATCAAAAACCACCCTACGCTCAAGCCAAATTAGTCAGATGTATTGAAGGCAGAGTTATGGATGTTGCTTTAGATATTAGAAAAGGATCTCCAACCTATGGTAAACATGTAGCAATAGAATTATCTGGGGAAAATAAGAGACAATTATTTATTCCCAGAGGTTTTGCACATGGATTCTCTGTATTAAGCAAAAATGCTGTTTTTGCCTACAAAGTAGATAATATTTACGCACCAGAGTTTGATTCAGGTATTCGATATGATGATCAAGAATTAAATATAAATTGGGGTTTAAAAGAAGAAGATATCCGATTATCTGCAAAGGATAAAGATTTAAAATCCTTTAAAGAAATAAATTCTCCATTCAAATTTTAATATATGAATATATTAGTTACCGGATCTAGTGGACAACTAGGTTCAGAAATAAAGGATTTTGTTACAAACTACAAAAACCATAATTTATTTTTTAGGGATTTACCTGAATTAGATATTTCTAATGTAGATGCCTTAGAAACATTTATTATAAATCAAAATATTAATGCAGTAATTAATTGTGCAGCTTATACCGCGGTTGATTTGGCGGAGCAGGATTCCAAAAGAGCAGAACATGTAAATGCAGAAGGAGTTTTAAATTTGGTGAATGCTTTGAAAAAAGTAAATGGAAAATTAATTCATATTTCAACAGATTATGTTTTTGATGGCAATAATTTTTTACCATATCACGAATCAGACCAGGTAAATCCGGTAGGCGTATATGGAATAACAAAAAGAGCAGGAGAACTAGCTGTAGTTAATTCTGATATTGATGCAATTGTGATACGAACGTCTTGGTTATATTCAGCATATGGAAATAATTTTGTAAAAACAATGCTAAAACTTGGACATGAGAAGCATGAATTTGGGGTAATTTTTGATCAAGTAGGTACGCCGACTAATGCTAGTGACTTAGCAAAAATATGTTTAGATATTTTATCAGATGAAAGTTTAGTAAATATAAGTAAAAAAGGAAAAATTTATCACTTTTCTAATGAAGGAGTAACTTCTTGGTATGATTTTGCAATAGCTATCATGGAGTTGGGGTCACTTGACTGTAATGTTAGACCAATTGAGACTAAAGATTATCCAACTAAAGCAAAAAGACCTCATTTTTCTGTATTAAATAAATCAAAAATTAAGAATGATTTTAAAATAACTATTTCTCATTGGAGAGATTCATTAAAGAAATGTATTGAGAAATTAAATTCGATATAAATAAAAGAAATTTATGAAAAATATTTTAGTAACTGGTGGAGCAGGTTTTATAGGTTCACACTTAGTTAGATTATTGGTGAATAAATATCCAAATTATCATATTTATAATATGGATGTTCTTACATATGCCGGTAACTTAGAAAATCTAAAAGACATTGAAGCTAAAGAAAATTACACTTTTATAAAATGTAATATTTGCGATGTGCAAAAAGTAAACCAAGTTTTTGAAAAATTTCAAATAGATAGTGTTATTCATTTGGCAGCAGAATCCCATGTAGATCGGTCTATTAAAGACCCGTTTTCGTTTGCTCAAACCAACATAATGGGAACACTTAATTTATTGCAAGCTGCAAAAGAGTATTGGAATGAAAATTTTTCAAATAAATTATTCTATCATGTTTCTACGGATGAAGTTTATGGATCTTTAGGTGAGGGTGGCTTTTTTACCGAAAAAACAGCTTATGACCCTCATTCACCTTACTCAGCATCTAAAGCATCTTCAGACCATTTTGTTAGAGCCTTTGCAGACACATATGGTTTGCCAACCGTAATTTCTAATTGCTCTAACAACTACGGATCTTATCAGTTTCCTGAGAAATTAATTCCTTTGTTTATTTATAACATAGTAAATAACAAACGACTACCAGTGTACGGAAAAGGCGAAAATGTAAGAGATTGGTTATTTGTAAAAGATCATGCAAGTGCCATTGATGTCATTTTTCATAAAGGAAAACTAGGAGACACCTACAATATTGGTGGCTTTAATGAATGGAAAAATATTGATTTAATAAAAGTCATAATTAAAACTGTTGATAGATTGCTAGGAAGGGAAGAGGGTACCTCAGATAAACTCATTACTTATGTAAAGGATAGAGCCGGCCATGATTTTCGTTATGCTATTGATGCAACTAAACTTAAAAATGAATTGGGATGGGAACCCTCCCTACAATTTGAAGAGGGAATTGAAAAAACAGTAAAATGGTATCTTGAAAATAAACAATGGATGATTAATATTACTTCTGGAGATTATCAAGAATATTATAATAAAATGTATAATTAATAAATTTAGGTGGATATAATTACTTGTCGTTTAGACCACTTAGATTTTAATTACACTATAAAACTTTTGGATGCAAGGTCAAAATAATATAGAAATAAATCGTTTTTTAGCTCACCTTTTGCATCCATCAGCTGTGATAGATACTTCATATTTTCCTGCGCCTCAGATTTTTTGGGACCGTTTAGTACAACTTAGCAGTGGCCAATTAGTTTTGCCAGCCATTTACGGTGCCTTGAAGCGCAAAAAATTAATTAACCATGTTCCTGTAGATTTAGTGTCCTATTTAAAAGAAATTACAGATTTAAACAAAAACCGTAACAACTCTATTTTAAAACAAATGGCTTTTTTGTCTGGGATTTTTAATAGGGATAAAATAGATCATGTATTTTTAAAAGGGGCTGCCATACTTATAGCAAAACCCTATGAAGCCATAAATGAGCGCATGGTTGGAGATATAGATATTCTGGTTTCTGAAAAAGATCTTTCAAGGGCACAGCAATTATTAATAAATAATGGCTATAATGTAGTATCAAAAGAATTTAATTTCACAAAAGATCTTGATTTTGCAAAACATTTAAAACGGATAGTACATCCAAATTTTATTGCTGCTGTAGAAATTCATAGAAATCTATTAGACCTTACATTAAAAAAACCAATTTTATCTCAACAGTTTCTAAATGAAAAATTACAAAATTCCGACGGGTTTTACATACCTTCAAAAACAAATTTATGGCAACACGCTATTTTTAACTGGCAATACAATGACCTTGGTATGATTCAAAATTCTTTAGCCTTTCGCTCTGTAATGGACGTATTGTATTTGGAGCCCAAAGATATAGTTGATAATCTTGAAACGGCCCCCAAAGCAATAAAGCATTTTTACAGTCTTTTATCACTTTATTATGACAACTATACCACATATTTTCCTTTAAATAAACTTCGTTACAAATGGCAATTGAGTTATTGGTTATTATATAAATTAAATAATTTTTACTTCAGGCTAGGTTACTTATTAAATATTGGATTTATAAGATTAGACTCAAAAACCTACAGAAAAAGAGTTTTAAATAACCCAAAATTATTGGTAAAAAAAATATCAAATTTTTGGAATAAATGATTTCTTTTAAATTAAAGCATTAATTTTCTTTAAAAAGTAAGAAATTTGCATAATTAAAAGTTTTAAAAATCTTCATTAAAAATATTTAGTAGTTTTATTTAAATAAGCTTAAACTCTAATTTCTTCAATTAAATTTATTACATAGTCTTTGCCAAGAACAAAACCTATTGAAACTGATAATCCTAAAAAAACATAAATCATAACTAAAAAGCTTCTTCTAGGTTTAGACCTTTTATTTGGTACTGAAACCTCATCAATAACCGAAAATATAGGGGTATCCTTGTTTAGTTTTATTTTGTTATTATTATACTCTGAAGCCAAATTAATTAGAATATTTTGTTGTAATTGATATTCAGATTCTAGTTTTTGTAATTCAGATCTAAAACTTGCAGTAGAAATACTTTTATTAGAATCTTTAAATTCTGCCAGTTTTTTTTGCAAAAGATCAAATTCAGCTTGTTTTATTTCATATTGTTCTTTTGAATATTCTAGCCTCTCTTTTATTTTATTGGTTCTTATTTCAATTATTTTTGATTGTAATCTTTTAGTTATTTTCTCTACTAGTTGTGCACTAATGAAAGCATTTTCATCTGATGCACGAACTCTTATATATCCCTCCTTCTCATTTAGTTCTATTGAGAATTTTTCTTTAAATGAGTTAAGTATTTCAAAATCTTCGTCGCTAATAAAATTGTAATTTTGCATTATATCACTATCAACTTCACTAAATTCTTTTTTTAAAAATAATCCTATAGTGTATTTTTTAATAAAACCGATTGGATTAAAATTGATATAATTTTCATTTGACAATAAATATTCCTTTATAGTGAATTTTTTGGCATTTGAATTTATTATTTCTTCACCAATTAATCCAAGTGAAAATTCCTCAGAATTTACAATGTTTTTATAAACTAGAGGAGACAAGTAGGAATCACTTGTTACTTCGGTTGCGTTTAAATTAATACCAGCAAGTGATGCTAAAGAACCTAATTTACTATTGGTCGACATGTCATCGCCACTTACTTGTGGCACGAAGGTAGTTTGAGAAGTATACTCTACAGGACTAAAAAGAGCAACTATGCATCCGATTAAAAAAAAATATATTGATACTTTAATAACAAGTTTTCTTGCAATCCAGATTTTTTTTATTGTAGCTATAATATCAATTGAATTTTCTTCATTATTGGCGTACGAATTTGTCTGATTATCTTTCATATTAACTATAATCTTGTGGCAATTAAAACAGATGTTAGGGTTGTAGCTACAAATTGAAGGGTTGAATTTATATCATCTATAAAATTCTGGATTCTAATTCTGGTGTCTTCACCCTCAGGTCTGAAATCGGTTACTATAACAGAATTAGGAAGAACTCTAGGGTTTTTAAATAATCCAATTTTCTTGGTTTTACCGTTTGGCAAAACCACATAGGACTTCCCACCTTTATCGAATAATTTTCCACCAGAGTTTTTAATATATTTTTTAGCTTTTAATCCTTTTTCCCAAATAAAATTTGATTCATTCGTTACAGCTCCAGTTGTGGATACAATTCCTTTGTTGGATGCGATATTAATAATGTCACCATTTTCAAATATCTCCTCAGCATTTAAATCATTGAAGTCAAGTGTAATTACTTTTCCATCTCTTATTAAAGATGAAGCATCTAAATTAGCATATAGGGTTAGTCCTCCTGCATAATTAATTACATCCCTTAGCGTAGAATTTTTAAATTCAGCAACCACAGTTTGTGGAAAATTAACTTCTCCAGAAATGCTAATTCTTACAGTTTCTTCAAAACCAAGTATTTGTTTAACAACTACGATATCTCTGTCTTTTAATAAAAATCCATTATCTGGCTTATCTTTTAAACCAAGTAAATAATCTTTATCGATCCTGACATTATATTTTCTAACTACTCTTTCATCTGATAAATCTAATTCGGGTCTATTGACAATTAATTCTTCCTGATCAGAACTTATTAAAAACCCACCAGAAAGTAATAAAAGATCTTCCACATACATATTTTCATCAAGATCATATAGATTTGGATTCTTAACAAAGCCAAACATCCCAACAGTTTTATTAATATTCTCTGTTGTTCCAGTACTGAATAATATTACTCTGTCTCTTGGATATAATAAAGTAGATTTTAATTCTTCCACATTGTTAAACTCAAATTTTAGCGTGTTAAAATCTCCTGAATCGCTGTTAAATCTTTTGATATCAATTCTTGATTTTAACAAATTTGCAAGAAAGTCAGGATTATTAATCTGAGAAGAACTAAAAATTAGATCATAAATACTTAAATTTTCTTTCCAGGTTGTGGTAAAAGTTTCTACACCATAACCGCTAATAGACACAGATTTAGTTCCTTCAACTCTTTCATTACTGTATACGACTACTTGATCCATATCTTTTAATGGTACAGAAATATCTGAATTTAAAACCTCACTTAAATCATAAGAATTACTAACGGTAATACCATTTAAAATACTATACACATCAACCCTTTCCCTAAATACATCGGGTAGAACACCATTTGCGGCATCCATTATTAATGATTTTAAATCATTGTAGGTTCTTAGTGAGTAGGTTCCAGGTTCAAAAACATGGCCTGAAACAGTAACTTGATTTAATTCCATATCTAAAATTGGAAAAAATGTAATCTTATCACCATCATAAAGAGTAACTTTCTTACCAGAAACCTTAGCTTCTTGGTAATTAAACGTTATTAATTCTCTATCAGCAATAATATCCTTAGACCTTTTATCGGAAGGGGTAATTCTGCTGATATTTACCTTGGTTGTTTGAGCTGTTACAGGCAATCCTCCAGAATATTTTAATAATTCTGAAAGCCCTTCGTTTTCTTTTAACTCAAAAACCGCATTATTATAAACCTCTCCTTGTAAAAGAAATCTATTTTTTCTTGTATCAACAAAAACAATATCATTATTTGTGAGCCTAACATCTTCTCTTAATTGACCTTTTGTAATGTAATCATAAAGATCGATCGTTTTATAATGTTTATTGTTTCTGTAAATTTTTATTTCTCTTAAGGTTCCACTAGTTTTTACTCCACCCGCAGCATATAGGGCTGACAAGGCTGAGCCTGAAGTATTTAGAATATGTGGCCCCGGTGCACTTACTTGACCTAATACTACAACTTTTACAGGTTTGAGCTGTGTAAGTGATACGTCCATAAAGGTTTTTTGAGGATTGCTTATTAATCCAGAAAGATATTTCCCTAAAAATACTTTTAATCTTGATTTTAATGTTTTGAATGAATTTCCTGAAACAAAAAAGAGACCATAACCTCTAATATTAATGTTGCCGTTTCTATCAACTTTCAAATTTTGTTCAAAAGAGTTATCCCCATAGGTTATAATTCTAAGTTCATCACCAGGTGCAATAAGATACCCCTCATCGATATTTCCAAGCAAGTATTCTTTATCTAAATAAGGATTGTTGTTGAAAATATCGTAACCAAAATATCTTGCTCCTGCTAATTTATTTTCTCCACCTTCTTCTTCTTCTTCTTCTTCTTCTTCTTCTTCTTCTTCTTCACTGTCTTCATTTTCCTCACCGTCTTCAGTATCTGAATTTTCTTCAGGGTTTTCAGAATTCTGATTTGAGAAAAAGTCATTTAGCAATTGATCATAGCTTAGTCCTCTTTGAGCGGCTAATTGTCTCGCTTGTGCTTCTGTCATTCCAGTGGCTTCAAGCGCCTGCACAGCTTGGGCAGGAGTAGTGATATTTTGTGCCTCAGCTTGTTGTATAGCTTGATTAATTATGGCTTCGTTTGTTTGGGAGTAACCAAACATTGAAAACAATAGTAAAATACATAAATATCTCATAGATTTATTATTGGATGGCAAATATATGAAAAAACTGAAAAACAACCTTTTTATTGCGTTTTTGTACTTAATTTTTAAATGAATTAAATAATTTAAAAACTTATACTGTAAGAATTAAATTCCTAAATTTGGCATAATTATGAATTTAGAATTCACTTACATTTTCTATTATCTTGGTGTATTTATATTGACACTTTTCCTTTCACGATTCATTTTTAGCAGATACGTCGGTTTTGCCAAAAGATTCAATCTGGTTAAAGCTCAAAGTGCAAGGGCCTCACATAAAGGTCAGGTATTTACTGGTGGAGGAGTTGTATATGCCGCGGTAATTATGGTTGCCGCTCTTGTGTTAGACGATTTAGACTTTACATATTTTTCTAGAATGAGTCCCGTTCTTGCTACCTCAATATTGGTTGCAGTTCTTGGATTCTATGATGATTTTACTGATATATCTGCATTTCAAAAGTACATAATATTAACTTTTCTAATTTTAATGCTATTATACTCAAATAATAACATTCCAATAATTGAAAACCTGAATGGCTTCTTAGGTATTTATTCTATCGGATTTATCCCTGGTCTTATATTTACCTCGTTTGTTTACCTATCTATTATGAATGCTATTAATTTAACCGATGGTATTGATGGTTATTTAGCTATATTTTCAATTTATTTTTTCATTTCATTTTTAAGAATACATGATATCAATACTTCATATACTTTAGCTTCAGTTTCTGTTATATTAATTGCTAGTTGTATAATCTTTATTAGATACAACTTTTCAAAGGATAAAAAACTTTTTGTGGGTGATGCAGGCTCTCTTTTTATAGGATTTTGGATGGCAACATTTCTTATTACGCATATATCATGGGCGACAAGTTCTAATGTAGTTCAGGTCTTCTCTATCAAGCCTGAAAATATGCCTGTAATTGCTATTTCCATGATAAGTGTCCCCGTAATGGACACATTAAGAGTAATGTTTGTTCGTGTAAT
>MDTB01189560.1_pt1 | contig 12866 bp, 13 predicted proteins | sample 811161 | NCBI WGS metagenome assembly MDTB01 (sample SAMN05326650, study PRJNA326480) | marine metagenome | isolation source: seawater | place: Mediterranean Sea | collected 2009 | reverse complement strand
GTTGGTCTTAATGAATTAATCCTATCAAAATCAATTTTGTCATTTTTCTTAACATTAACCCTATACCCCATTTTACCAATTGCTTGATATATATTATAAGTGAAAGAGTCGTAGTTGTCGATTAAAAGTATCATATTAATAAATAACAAATTTAGTAGTTAACTTAATTCTCTATTATTTTTTATAAATAATTTGTTAAATTTAAATATGAATAAAATCTTTTACGCTATAATAATCAGTTTATCTTTTCAAATTGCTAATGATTTTTCCCTTTATGACCTTAATTCAACCTCTGAAACATACTCTGAAAATATAGGACCATCTTATTTTAGTGATGATGTTATATTTGTCTATTTTGGTCATTTTGGTTGAGGCGTGTGTGGTGCTCGGTTCGAGCAACTAAATGAAGTCTATGATCAATTAATTTCTAATAATATTCTAAATGTTAAACTTATAGGCATTAGCAAACAACAACTGTCTAGCGGTTCAGAGTCATGGACTGGTAATTCAGATGTTCCTATAGTAAGTGATCTAATTAATAACCCTACCTGGGAAGCATGGGGATCCTCCAACAGAGATGTATTTGTCTTGAATCCTAATCAAGGAGTTGAATACCAAGTGAATATGACAAGCACTCAGGGCTATGATATCGATGAAATTTACTCAACTATCGAGTCTTTAGCTCTAACTAATCAAGGCATCCAAATGGGAGATGGAAATGCAGATGGATCTATAAATATTCTTGATGCTGTAATGACAGTCCAATTTATATTAGGCAATATAAACTTGACTGATGAACAGATTGATGTTATCGATTTAAATTCAGATAATACGATAGATGTGCTTGATGCTGTCGCCCTTATTACATTAATACTTATCGGATAATTTTTCTCACTAATTTTTGATATTTTATTGTTGTTTGAATGCACAAATAGCTGCTATAAAATTAATATACTCTCTCGGTTTATCCTCTGCCATTCTTTTTCAGAAAGTGTAGCATTAAATCCTCTAATTAAATTTACCCCATGCATGAATCCTTTTGGAGCACAATGGCTGCTAAGATACTTCTTAACCCATCTACGAAGCTCATCTGAACTCACCTCTCCACTAATATTAACAGCTGCCATAAGCCTGTACCCCCAGTCTTTGTCTTCCAAGCCAAAAGCTTTAACCATTTCAACTTTTGGATGTAACTTCAGTATTGTTTCAATCTGAACTAAACTAATTTTTTTACCTCCAGATAAAATAGTTCTATCTTTACGACCATTTACAGTAATGTAACCATCTGAATCTATGCTACCAATATCATCTGTATGAAAAATTGCTTTAGATAAATTTTGATTAAAATAACCCCTCATTACCATTGGGCCAGATATAGAGATTGTGCCACCCTTCACCTTAACTTCTACATTTTTAAATATCTTACCTGAAGAGTCTTTTTTTTCCAAAAATTTATTTATAAAAAATCCAGCAATGCCTGATGAAGATTCCGTCATTCCATAGGTTTTAAATACTGGTAATTTATAATCTATAATTTTTTTTAAAAGCTCATTAGGAATATTGGAGCCTCCAACTATTATGGCATTGAGACTATGGCTACTAATGTCTCCTTCATCTAATAGTTTACTAAGCATTGTTGGAACTAACGAAATGTAGTTAACTGATTTATTTAATTTATTAAGAACTCCTTTAGCTTTAAAAGGCAGACACAAGTCTACACTAAAACCAGCAAACAGTGACCTCATAACTATAGATATTCCTCCAATATGATAAAGGGGAATACAACACAAATATCTATCTTCAGACTTAAAATTTATTTCATTATTCCAACTAATAAAGCTGCTATAGAAATTTCCATAGCTCAATCTAACTAACTTTGCAATACCTGTAGTTCCTGTAGTACATAAAATGCAACAAACATCATCGACACTATATTTTTCAATTATTTTCAACGCCCTACAGCCTGATTTGACACTCATTATTTCTTCAAAAAAAACTACCTCTTTACTATTGATTTTATTGCTCCATGAAGTTATAATTAAATCTGGAGATAAAGATTCTATTACTCCATCTAACTCCAAAGATGACTTACCAGAATCTACAAGAACAGGTATAGCCCCCAGTTGTTGGCAACTAAAAAAACATTGCAATGAAGATACTGGATCAGTTAAAAGAATTAGAACTATTTGATTTTTTCTTAAGCCATTATAATCTAATGACTTTGCTAAATCAACGACTAAAAAGTAAAAGCTTTCAAAGGAAAACTTATTATTATTTTCAATTAAAAAATATGATTTAGGGTTATTTCTATATTGATAGTACAGCCAATTTTTAATCATGAAATACATACTCCTTGATATAATTCAAATCTATCCCTAGACCAATGTCAGAATTCATCTCAATTAATCCATTATTAATTTTTACAGCAAACAGATTTTTATCTTTAAATAATTTGATTGTATCATATCCACAGCAACTATCTATTTGCAGTGCACTAGCTAAGTTAAGAGATGCTTGAAAGGCAACTGGACCATCATACATACTTGAAAAAATAATTTTAATTCCTGAATCATCCAACAACCTTTTTATACTAAATATTTCTGAAAAAAAGCCACACTGCATAGGTTTTATAATTACTGCATCAGCAGCATTGTAATTAACGATCTTTTGAATTGATTCAAAGCTAGAAGCAGTCTCATCAAGAGCTATGGGTATATCTGAGTGAAGCCTAAGCTCAGAAGTGTCTTCAATACAAAACTGATCGTTAAAAAGGGGTTGTTCAATATATTCTATTTTATCTTTGAGATGCTTAATCTCTTTTACGAGCCGTATTGATCTAGCAAGATCTAAACCTCCATTGAAATCAATTCGTAGCTTGCTATCATTTTTTATTTTTCCGCACATTACTTCAATCTTTTCAACAAGAGAAAAAATGTTCTTTTCAGATAATTTAACTTTGAATGTTTTATTTGATAATGACAGATCTTCATCAATCAGTGCATTTACGCTTATATACTCTAAAGCTTCAGCATTAATAAAATAACGCAAGGCCTTATTATTAATTTTTGCTTCTAGATCATAAAGAGCAGTGTCAAATGCAAACGCTGCTGATGGAGCACTACTAAGATGTAGCTTCGCCAGCTCTCTTGCCTCACCAATTGAGCAATTATCTACAGCCACAATCAGGCCTTCAAGCGCCCAGAGTACATCAGACAATGTTTCTTTACTAAATGATTCTAAAGGAGAAGCTTCTCCAAAACCAGTTTGCCCCATACATGAAACTGAAACAATAATTCCTTGTCTATTTTCAAGATCAATGTTATTTATAATTAAATTACTCCTAAATGGAATTGAAAATCTAAAAATTTTAATATTCATTGAATGATAAGCATCAAAGAGAGCAATGTGAAATGAAGAATAGAATGTCTTGCTGTAAGGCCTATATACTGATTTAAGTCTGAACCTCTTTTAGAAAATATTGTTCTTGATAAATTATATGAAAGTGGCATCAATAAAAGTACTAAATACAAGCCCATTCCAAAATCAAAAATTAAAATTAAAACTAAAATAATAATATATGCTATTGCATTCATTATAGCATATTCCCAGCATGCAAATCTTGATCCTAACTTAACGGCTAAGGTCATTTTCCCAGATTCTCTATCATTATCCATATCTCTTAAATTATTAACAACAATTAATGATGTTGACAATGCTCCACAAGATAATCCGCAAAGTATTGAAGGAATTGAAATTAAGTTTGTTTGAAGATAGTAAGTGCCTGGAACTGCTATTACACCAAAAAAAATAAAAACAAAAATATCTCCTAAACCTATATATCCATATGGCTTACTTCCACCTGTATAAAGTACTCCAGATAAGATTGACACAATCCCAATTAATACAATTGGCCATCCCCCAACAAAAGATAGATAAAATCCAAAAATTAGAGCTATGATAAACGAAAAAATCATTCCATTTTTTACTTGATTAGGTTGCAATAGTCCTTTTTGGGTTACCCTGTCAGGGCCAAGTCTATTTTTATTATCTACACCATTTTTGTAATCATAATAATCATTTGCTAGGTTTGTGCCAACTTGAATGAATACAGCCGCAATCAAAGTACAGATAAAAACTAAAACGTTTATAGATCCTTGGTTGGCAGCCAATGCAACACCTACCATGACCGGAGATAAAGAAGCATAAAGAGTTTTAATTCTTGCAGCTTGAATCCAAACCAACATCTACGGGAGTCTTTTAAACTTCTTAAAGTTTGGAGACCTTTTTTCTTTAAATGCCTCTCTTCCCTCTTTAGCTTCTTCTGTCATATAGAATAGCATGGTGGCATCTCCAGCAAGCTGTTGTAGACCAGACTGCCCATCACAATCAGCATTCATTGCAGCCTTAAGTAGTCTGATAGCTGTTGGTGATTTTTCTAGAATCTCTCTTGACCACGTAATGGTTTCTTTTTCTAAATCTTTATATGGAACAACTGCATTTATTAATCCCCATTCAAGAGCCTGTTTTGCACTATAGAACCTACATAGGTACCAAATTTCTCTAGCTCTCTTCTGTCCTATGATTCTAGCCATATAGGATGAGCCCCAACCACCATCAAAAGATCCAACTTTTGGTCCAGTTTGACCGAATTGAGCATTATCTGAAGCAATGGTTAGGTCACAAAGCATGTGAAGTACATGGCCTCCGCCAACAGCATACCCTGCAACCATTGCAATTACAGGCTTAGGAAGATTCCTTATTTGTTTTTGAACGTCAAGAATATTTAGCCTTGGTATTCCATCCTCACCAACATAGCCTGCATCTCCACGAACTTTTTGATCACCTCCAGAGCAGAATGCCTCTTCTCCCTTACCAGTCAAAATAACGACCCCTATATCCGACCTTTCTCTAGCATCTTCAAATGCCTCCTTGAGCTCAAAAACTGTCTGAGGCCTAAACGCATTTCTAACCTTAGGTCTATTAATTGTAATTTTAGCAACGCCTTCAGCTGCATCAAGACCTTGTTCGTACATAATATCAGTAAAACTTTTTATTGATTTCCAAGCAATGTGCATGTTGTCTCTCCTAATTAGAATAAAACAATTTAAAAATTATAGTAAATTTAGTAACAAGAACTATATATTAAAACATCATGAAAAATAAATTTTCCATCATTCTAACTCTATTCTTTGGAGTTATGCTAGCACAAGACTGTGATGCTGTAGATTCAAGTTCATATGGAGACTGCACCACAACTTTAGGCTACGGATGGAACGGATCAGTGTGCGTTCAGATTTCCGGCTGTAACAGCAATGGCGATAGTTTATTTAATTTTTACGAAGAATGTCAAATTACCTGCGAACTAAATATTATTATCGGTGATACTAATTTTGATCAAGAAATAAATATTTTAGATGTGGTTTCATTAGTTCAGTATGTTTTAGGAAATATTAATTACCTTGATCAACAGATTGAAGCCGCTGACTTTAACCTTGATCAGACAATAGATATTTTAGATATTGTTGGAACAGTCTCTATAATACTTCAAGCTCAAGATAACAGAGATACCTGGGAAATTATTAGCAGCGATATTTTATCTCCAAAATGTGGCTCAAGTTGCCATGTATCTGGTGAATATTTTGCACAACTTTCAGGTCTAATACTTACAGATGGTCAGGCATATAATAATATGCTGAATTCAATTCCATCAAACAATGCTGCTAATGCCGATGGATTGGTTTTAATTAGTAACGAGGGAGGTTTACTTGGACTTCTTAGAAGTTTTTTCTGGGAAAAGATTAATATAAGAAATGAATCACACTTTTCAGCTGAACACCCATACTATGGAGAAATAATGCCAATGGGAGGACCTTACCTAACAAATGGTGAACTAAACTTTATTGAAAAATGGATTTGGGAAGGTGCTCCTGAAACTGGAAAAGTAGCGGACCCTTCCCTTCTAGCAGATATAAATACTTACGAATATATTGATTTTGAAATTTTAGAACCTCCTTCTCAAGGTATTCAGCTTCATATGGGCCCCTTCAATGTTGAAACATTTCAAGAAAGAGAAATATTTTATTATATTCCTCCACTAGATGATGACATATATATTAGAAGAGTAGAAATTAGCATGAGAGAGGGATCGCACCACTTTATTCTTCATACCTACTCAAATCAAACGCCAAGCGTTATAATACCAAATTCATATGAATTTAGGGATTTACACGATGGGTTTGGAAATACAAATATGAGCACATTAATTCAGATGAACTATCAAGTTTTTATTACAGGAACCCAATGGCCCTACATGGATTATACAATGCCTGAAGGTGTAGCCTTAAAACTTCCAAATACTTTTGGAATTGATATGAACTCTCATTACTTAAACTACACTGACAATCAAATTGAAGGAGAAGTATATGTAAATCTTCATACCGTACTTGAGGATGAAGTAGAACATGTTGCTGAGATAATGCAACTAGGTAATACAGACTTTGAAATTCCTCCTGGAGAACATATAATTACAAAAGATTTTTCGTTTAATGAAATAGTTGCAAATAGCAATCTAACTAATCAAGGCTTTTCTAAGGCTGCAATATTTCAACTCTTTACCCATGCCCATAGAAGAATGACTCGCTTTGATGTTGAGCATGTTTATCCAGATGGCACCTCTGAGCTGATTTACACTGCTCTTGACTGGGAGCATCCACCAATTCTACAGCTTAATGACAGCCCTATTGTTATTGAACCTGGACATAAGCTAAGAGCAATCGCAACTTACTTCAATGAAACCAATGACAACCTTTATTTTGGATTTTTAAGTGAAGATGAAATGATGATTGTATTTGGATATATATATGGAATGTAGCTTTGACTATTAAAATACACCCTGAAGTAGATAAAATTAAAAGCAATATAATTGAAAATCGTAGAGACTTCCACAAACATCCCGAATTAAGCTTCAAAGAATTTAGAACTTCAAAAATTGTTGCCAATAAGCTTAAATCCTATGGGCTAGAGGTTAAAACTGGTGTAGGAAAAACTGGTGTGACAGCTGATCTAGTTGGAAATGAATCTGGATCTTCTATTGCACTAAGGGCAGATATGGATGCGCTCCCAATTCAAGAAACAAGCAATCTTGAATTTAAATCAATCAACGATGGTGTTATGCATGCATGTGGTCATGATGGCCATACGGCAATGCTTCTAGGAGCAGCAAGGGTTTTATCAAATTATAAGAAAAAGATTAAAGGAAGAGTAAGATTCATATTTCAGCCTGCTGAAGAGGGCAAGGGTGGCGCCAGATATATGATAAAAGATAATGCTCTAGATGGTATGAATCAAATTTATGGTGCCCATCTCTGGAACTACCAGCAGTGTGGAACTATTAGCACTAAAGCTGGGCCTATAATGGCTGCTGCAGATATGTTTAAAATTAATATTAGAGGTAAGGGTGGCCATGGAGCAATGCCACAGGGAACTAATGATACCATACTTGCAGCATCTCAGCTTATCAACTCTCTTCAAACTATTATTAGTAGAAGTACAAACCCTTTAGAAAGCGCTGTCTTAACAGTTGGAAAAATTAATGGAGGGCACAACTTTAATGTTATAGCTGACCATGTTAAACTTGAGGGAACAACTAGAGCATATACAGAAAAAAATAGAGAGATGATTAAACAAAAAATGAAAAACATCATTCTTGGAATAGAAAAAATTACTGGGGCAGAGATAGAACTCGATTATGAAGATGGCTATCCGCCTGTTATTAATGATGATATATGTTCTAAGAACTTGCTTCATTCGGCTTCTAAAGTTGTGAGCCAAGCAGGTGAGCCTTATCTTACAATGGGTGGAGAAGATTTTAGCTACTTTGCCAATGAAATTCCAGGATGTTTCTTCTTTATTGGCAGTGCACCAAAAGGTACTAAACCACTTGAAGTGCCTCATCACTGCTCACACTTCAATATTGATGAAGATGCTCTTGCTATTGGAAGCTCTGCCTTTGTTCAGCTAATTGAAGATCTATTAATTGTTAACTAGACATGAAACAATCTATTTTTACAATTTTATCAAAATGTAGCAATACATCAGCAAGAGAAGGAGTTGTTACAACTGACAACGGAGATATTCATACTCCTATATTTATGCCTGTTGGAACATATGGCGCTGTAAAAACCTTATCATATAAAAATCTTGAACAAATCTCATCATCTATAATTTTAGGTAATACGTATCATCTATATATTAGGCCCGGTAATGAAATAATTGCAAAGCACGGAGGACTTCATAAATTTATAAATTGGAAAAAACCGATACTTACAGATTCAGGTGGATTTCAAGTATTTAGCTTAAGAGGAAAAAGGAAGATTAGTGAGGAAGGGGTTACATTCCAATCTCATCTAGATGGTAGTAGCCATCTTTTTACCCCTGAAAGTGTTGTAGAAACACAAAGAATTTTAGGATCGGACTTTATGATGATGCTAGATGTATGCCCTCCTGGAGATGCAGACTTCAAAACATGGGAGAAAGCACTTAACATTACTACACGTTGGGCAAAAAGGGGAATGGATCATTTTAATAAAACTAAAGATCTGTATGGTCACAGTCAAGTACTTGTTCCAATAATTCAAGGTGGCACAAACAAAGACCTTAGAATAAAATCTGCTAATGAACTTCTGGCCCTTGATTCTCCACTATATGCAATTGGAGGATTAGCGGTCGGAGAGCCTAAAGAAGAAATGCTTAATTCAATTGAAGTGGTTAATGACATAATTCCAAAAGAAAAACCTAGATATTTAATGGGCGTTGGGACTCCAACAGATCTTGTTCAAGCTGTTGCAAGAGGAGTCGACATGTTTGACTGCGTAATGCCATCAAGGAACGCTAGAAATGGACAGCTTTTTACTCGAAATGGAAAAGTAAACATAAGAAACTCTAAATATAAAAATGATACAAACCCAATAGACATTGAATCTAAATCTGATCTTTCTCTTAACTACTCCAAAGGCTATCTACATCATTTGTTTAAGATAGAGGAGATGCTAGGATATACAATTGCAACCCTTCACAACTTAAGTTTCTATCTGGACTTAATGTCAAAAATAAGATCTCAAATAAATAATGGAACATTCAGCTCTTGGTCAAAAGAATTTATTTCCAACTATGAAGGTAAATAGATATGACAAAAAATATAGTTAGATGTATAGATTGTCACGTTGCTTTCAAGGAAGACGGTGACTATAAACTACTCGCTCTTGAAACATCAAGAGATAAAAAGATTTATCCTAACATATGGCAGTGTGTCACTGGAAAAATCAATGCCAATGAAAAGCCAGATGAAGCTGCAATACGTGAACTTGAAGAGGAGACAGGTATTAAATCTGAAACAATGTACGTTATAGATGAAGTTAGTTTTTACTATGAAGCTGCATATGATAGAATGAATATAATCCCAATTTTTGGTGTATTAGCATCATCAAAAAAAATAAGACTATCAGATGAGCACCAGTCGTACAGATGGATTAAATATAATGAGATTTCAAATACATTTTTATGGAACAAACAAAAGGATGGAGCTGTTTCATTCTATAACATGTTAACTGAAGAAAAAGAAAAATTAAACTTTTGCAAAGTAAAATATTAAATGAAAAAAACAATCGAAATAGTTGCTGGATTTATTTTGATAGTTATTGGACTTATTGGAGGCTTAATACCAATATTCCAAGGATGGATGTTTGGAATTCCTGGATTACTATTGTTAGCTAAACATTTTAAACTATTTAAAAAAATTCTTAAATGGGCTAAAAATAAAGTTTCTAGTTCTGGTCTCTAAGCATCTTTTTCACCTCAGTAAGATGTATTTCCTCTGTACCAATCATACCCCTTGCATACTCTTCAAGATAAACAGACTTATCTTTGACTAATTCAAGTAAATCATAGTATCCATCAACTGCTAGCTTTTCATGTTCAAGTGCTTCATTTAATATTTCCACAACTGAGTGCTTATTCGTTTCTACAACATTTGCAGTTTCAATAGAGGGATGCCCATCTAATCCAGTAATGTGTTCACCAGCCATATCTGCATGCATAAGAGATTCTTTAGCTTGTTCTCTCATCCAAGCAACAAGAGGGATTCTATTAGGACCAACAATCATTAAAGCATAGTGAGTATAGCGTATTACACCTGCAAGTTCTATCTTATATATCTCATTAAGACTTTCTATAATTTTTTTGGAATTCATATTTTAATCCTTTTAAAATGATTTCTATGTTTTATATAAATAAATTACTTATTATAACTATTATAAGATATAAATAATATATAATGTCTACAAATAAGAAGTCAGATAACTCTAAGAAGAATACCAAAAAAAAATATTTTCCAGGAATTTATCCATTTAGAAATGGTATATATGAAAGCATGTATGCAAAACGCTTATGGACAATGAGGCAGTATGCTGGGTATACAAGTGCTGAGGAAACAAATAAAAGATATAAGTTTTTGATAAATAAAGGGGTAAAGGGTCTATCTGTTGCATTTGATCTACCTACTCAAACTGGTTATGATTCAGATCATAGCTTATCTGATGGTGAGGTTGGAAGAGTTGGAGTTCCCATATCATCTATTGAGGATATGGAGGTTCTTTTAAATAAAATACCTTTAGATAAAATATCAATTTCAATGACTATTAATTCAACCGCTGCAATATTGCTATCATTCTTAGTAGGAGTTGCACATAAAAGAGATATTGCTCTAAATCAGCTTAGTGGAACTGTCCAAAATGATATCCTTAAAGAGTTTATTGCAAGAGGAACGCAAATTTTTCCTCCAACTCCTAGCATGAAAATTGTAACTGATATTATAGAGTTTTGTTCGAATGAAATGCCTAGATGGAATAGTATTTCAGTTTCTGGTTATCATATAAGAGAAGCTGGCTCGGATTCTATGCAAGAGCTAGCTTTTACATTTAGTAATGCAATCGCATATGTAGATGCTGCAGTTGAAAGGGGACTTGATGTCAATCAATTTGCTAAAAGAATTAGCTTTTTTTTTAACTCCCATAATAATTTTTTTGAAGAGATATCTAAGTTTAGAGCAGCTAGAGTAATTTGGGCTAAAATTATTAAAGAACGGTATGGTGCATCTGACTCAAATGCTATGAAATGTAGGTTTCATACTCAAACAGCTGGTTCAAGTCTACAGGCACAACAAATTGATAATAACGTTGTAAGAACAACCCTTCAAGCTACAGCAGCAGTACTTGGTGGCACCCAATCTCTTCATACCAATGCTAAAGATGAAGCTCTTGCCTTGCCAAATGAAAAAGCAGCTGAATTGGCACTTAGGACTCAACAAATTATTGCTCATGAAACAAATATTCCTGATGTTCCTGATCCGCTAGCTGGGAGCTACTACATTGAAGAGCTTACAGATGCGATTATTGATGGATCTGAAAAGCTTATTGAAAAAATTGATTCATTAGGAGGTGCAATTAAAGGAATTGAAAATAATTTTCAGCAGGAACAAATAGGTCAATCAGCTTATAATTATCAAATGGATATAGAGAAAAAAAAGAAGATTATTGTTGGCTTGAATGATTTTAATGATAATGAGGATAGCCTTTCTTATGATATTCAAAAAATAAATTCCAAAGAATCAAAAAAACAAATTGATAAATTAAAAAAATTTAAAAGGTCTAGGGATAGTAAAAAAACTAAGTTAGCAATTAAAAAATTTGAAAATTACGTCCAAAGCAATAATAATATAATGCCTGCTACAATTGAAGCAGTTAAAAATAATATCACTCTTGGAGAAATTTCTAAGATCTTAAGAAAAACTTTTGGTGAATATACAAACTAGATTATGTTTTTTATACCCCTATTTGAATCTCAATTAAAAACAAAGTATATTGGTAGAGAATTTGTATACCTTAGAGAAACAACTTCAACAAACCTGAATGCAATCGAGGCAATAAAAAAAGATACACATGGCTATACATGCCTAGCAGAAAAACAATTAAATGGAGTTGGAAGAAGAAATACAAAATGGTATTCTACGCCCTATAAAAGTCTTACATTTTCATTTTTGATTAGAGAAAATACATCATTTGATAACAGACATCTATCTCTTCTAGTGGCTACAAGTGTATCTGAAGCCTACGAACTAATCCTAGGCAAGAAACTTAAATTTAAGTTCCCCAATGATCTAATTTTAAACAATAAGAAAGTTGGAGGAATTTTAATCAACAAGATTAAATATAAGTCAACTAACTTTTTTGTAGTTGGGATAGGAATTAACGTGAATGATAACATTGACGATTTGGAAATTAAAGGCTCTACATCAATTTCCATTGAGCTAGACCAATCAATCCAAAGAGAACCTTTTCTTGCATTTATACTAAATTTTTTTGAAAAAAATTATGTCTCATGCAAGATACCAATAGATGAGTGGATGAATGGATGTTGCCATGTTAATCAATTAGTTAAATTTAATATTGGTAATTCTGCATATAGTGGAATTTTTAAGTCTCTAAATGAAGATGGAAGTGCAAAAATTGAAATTAATAACGAACTTAAAAATATTTCAAGTGCTATATTTGAATTATGAATATGTTTGCTATTGATATAGGTAACACAAGTACCACTTGTGGATTATTTTATGATAATAAACTGTTAAGTAAATCTGTATTTAAAAAAAATGATCCCTTCTCAGTGCTAAGCTATATGAGAGCAAATAAAAGTGGAGCATTAGCTGTCATAAGCTCTGTTGATCCAAGCCAAACTGAAAGGTTAGTCAAGCTACTTAAAAAAAATAGCTTTAAATCTAAAGTTATTAGCCATAATAACTGCGGCCTATTAAT
>MDTB01126050.1_pt1 | contig 12867 bp, 14 predicted proteins | sample 811161 | NCBI WGS metagenome assembly MDTB01 (sample SAMN05326650, study PRJNA326480) | marine metagenome | isolation source: seawater | place: Mediterranean Sea | collected 2009 | reverse complement strand
TTCCTCGCAACAGAATATGGAATTTCTTCGCAACTTAATAATTAACTATCCAATCATTTCTATCGAAGATGGAATGGCAGAGGATGATTGGGATGGTTGGAAACTGTTGACGGACTCAATCGGTCACAAATGTCAGCTTGTGGGTGATGATCTTTTCGTGACCAATAAAGAGCGCCTGAAATCAGGTGTCGCGAAAGGCGTAGCAAATTCAATTTTAATTAAACCTAACCAAATTGGAACTTTAAGCGAAACACTACAAACTATGTCATTAGCTCAAAAACACAATTATCGGTGTATAGTTTCACATCGGTCCGGCGAAACTGAAGATACGACGATCGCAGATCTAACAGTTGCAACTAATTGCGGACAAATAAAAACTGGTTCGATTACCAGAACTGATAGAACGTGCAAGTATAATCAACTTCTTAGAATCGAACAAGAGTTAGGAACTGAAGCGAAATATTTTGGAAGATTAGCTCTTCCAAAATATTGAAATACTAAAAATCTATCAAAATATATTGAGGGAAAAAGTGGAACCCAACTTTAATATTGTGACACCCCACCATACGAGACAACTTTTAAAAACTCAGAAAAATTTTTTTTCTGACAGACTTGAACAATTACTAAAAATAACGGAAGTAAAATCCATAAGAGTGAGAACATCAGATCTGAACGAAACTGATTTGATTCAAATCACAAGTCACATACGGGAAATAGTTGGTAACGATATTTCCATTCTTATTGAAGACCAAATTGAAGTTGTTCTAAAACTTGATGCAAATGGAGTTCACTTAACAAGCGGACAAAAATTTATTAAAAAAGCAAAATCGATACTCAGCGAAGATCATTTAATTGGATCTTTTTGTGGCTTATCTAAACACTCTGGATTAATAGCGGCTGAAAATGGCGCAGATTATATCTCATTTGCCGCTCACTCTAATTCAACACGAACGAACAAACAAGTTGTCGAACTATTTAAATGGTGGTCAGAGTTCATTGAAATCCCAGTAATGGGCGAATGCCACGAAAACTATTTTCTATCACCAGATATATGGAATTATTGTGACTTTGTCTCGTTAGGAAATGAAGTTTGGAATCCAGAATTCGTTTGTGGATCCTCGTTGCAACCATTAAAATTTAATCTTATCTGACTTAAAAACATTTCCTGATCGCTTTCTCTACCTCCAACGCTAATTTTTTTCTATTACCAATTTTTTTCGCGTCTACAGGATCTTCAAAGGACACCTTCACGTTTCCTGACTTCACATTCGCAACCACATCAAATATGTGACTAAGTAAGTTCATTTCTCCCCACCAACCAAAAATTGTTGGATTTTTTGGATCTTTATTCGTGTAAACCAAAGATACCGGTTGGACTAAGATACTCGAACTATCGCATTTATTGAATGATACAAAGACCTCAAACAAAGACGATTTAAATGGTAAAATATGCGAACCGTCAGTGCTAGTCCCCTCCGGAAATAAGCATAACTGCCTACCGATATTCAAAGCTTTTAACAATTCTTTCTGCTGACTCTTGACTGCAATTGCGCGTCTATCGATAAAGACAGTATCAGCAATTTTTGCAAGAAAACCAAAACCCGGCCATTTCTTTACCTCAGACTTAGCAACAAAAGAAATATTTAATAAACTTTGCAGCGTTAAAATATCAAGCCAAGAAACATGATTACAGGCATAAACATCGGACTTTTCAGTAATCTGACCCGAGACTTCAACCTGGATATTACAAAGCCATAGACCGAATCTTGACCATATTGACCTCAAATAAAAATCGACGCCTACAGGTACTACCCCTTTACTTAACTTTGCAAATAAATATGGCAGTAAAAGCAAAAGTGTGAACACAAAGAAAACTAAAAGTTTAACAAATGCGAATAAATAATTTTTTCCAGTACCAAATAAAACAAAAACTTTTGAAAACTTTTTTTTTCTATTATTTTGCTTTAGCTCGACCATAAAAATCCCTATATTTCTTGTTTATCGAGTCAGTCGCAACAACAAGGCCAACATCAATTGTATTAAATTTTAAATCAATAAAGGCCCCATCACTTACTTTAGCTCCCATTCTCAAATAGGCCTTCAACAAACTTGGCATCTCGTTCATAGCAACCTTATAATTTAGTTTGTCAAGTGGAATAATATTCATATCAACGTAACCCTTCTTGGCTGCTCTAAACCCCCATGTTTTTGGAGCCTTGAATTTTTCGTTTAGTAAAGTCAAAGCAGAACCAAAATCCATGGCATTATTTCCGTGAAAAGACGCAACACCAAACATTAAATTAATATTCCGATTAATTATATAATCGGCTAAACCCAACCAAAGATAATGGATAGCAACGTTGCCCCTATAATTTTTCTCGACACATGCTCGACTAATTTCAAGAGAATTGTCAGTTTCACTTATTAACTTATCTAAATTATACTCAGTAGCAGAATAAAATCCTAAAGTTTGTTCTGCCACTTCACGTTCCATTAACCGCATTGTTCCAATTATTTTTGGCTGATCGCAAAGACTTTTAGACCGCTTATCAATTAAAATTAAGTGGTCACAATACCTGTCAAATTTGTCGCGTTCAATCGCTTTAGCTACATTTTTTTGGGATACTTTCGCGCCAAATTCTTCGACAAACACTCGATATCGCAGTTGTTGTGCGGCCAGAACTTCAGCCTGATTTATTGTCAATCGCACTTCAAACTGATTATCATTAATTACACGCATTAGTAACCTCATCCACCACAAAAAGAAGTTCATACAAATTATTTAAATCCAATGATTTTTAATCTTTAAATATCTAGAAATCCATATTTTTTAAATTATTTTTAAATTCTGTAGCTTTACTTTGGTAACTTAACGCACTTTTCAAAATGTTATCTTTTTCTTTACTTTTAAGGGCCCGAATAACTTTCGCAGGGGAACCTAAGATTAATTTTTTTTCATTAAAAAAGTTTTTACCCTCAGTAATTAGTGATCCCGCTCCAATTATACAATTATCACCAATTTTAGCCCCATTTAAAATTATAGACCCCATACCAATAATGCAATTGTTTCCGATGAAACAGCCATGAAGGATCGCTCCATGACCAATAGTACAATTCTTACCAATATCTATTGGAAAACCAATGTCAGTGTGGAGAACACAGTTCTCTTGGACGTTACTTCCGTCACCCAATGAGATTTTTGCATTATCACCACGGATCGAAGCGCCAAACCATACCGATGAATGAGAATTTATGTGTACGTCCCCTACAACTGTAGCAGAATCAGCAATCCAATATTCGTTACTTGGGGGCAACGTTGGGTATCTTGACCCAATGGAGTACATACTCATTCGTACCGCCCTTTAAATTCACAATTTAACGAGTGAACGAATTCCACTAATTTTTGCCTATTAACCCGCCTTAACCTCTCAGTGCGGAGTATCGAGTTGATATCATTATGAACTAATTCAAGATCTTTATTAATAAGTATAAAATCGTATTCAGACCAGTGACTTATTTCCTCTTTTGATTTAATCATCCTAGCTTTAACAACATCAGTAGAGTCCTGACCTCGCAAAACTAATCGATTCTCCAACTCCTGAATTGATGGCGGCAAAATAAAAATGGAAACTACAAATTTTCTAAGATATGAATTTCTAATTTGTATACCGCCTTGCCAATCAACATCAAAAAGAACATCACGCCCTTTCGCTAAAGCATTTTCTACTGGTCCTATTGGCGTGCCGTACTTATTGCCAAAAACATCCGCGCATTCAAGCATCTCTCCGGCATCAACCATTTTTTGAAATTCACGATCCGTTTTGAAAAAATATTCTCTACCTTCTTTTTCTCCATTTCGTGGCAGTCTAGTGGTCGCAGAAATTGAAAAGGTAACATTCGAGTCATTTTTTAGGATATGTTTCGCAACACTTGTTTTGCCCGCACCCGAAGGAGATGAAATAATTAACAAAATTCCCTTAGAGGACAATAAACCAGAATTCATCCATTTTCCTAATCTAATAAAATTCTTTTGAATTAATAAATAATCTTGTTATGACTCAAAATATTTGTTACTTAACCCGATCCTGAAGTTCCTCAGCGACCATGAAAGCTAGTTCTAAAGACTGACTGGCATTTAATCGTGGATCGCAGGCAGTGTGATACCGCAACGATAAATCCTCATCGGCAATATCTTGTAGACCGCCCGTACACTCAGTAACGTCTTTACCAGTCATTTCAATATGGATTCCACCAGGGAATGATCCCTCTGCTTCATGAATGGCAAAAAAATCTTTGACTTCTTTCAAAACGTTGTTAAACGGTCGCGTTTTGAAACCATTTGCAGATTTTACAGTATTGCCGTGCATTGGGTCACAAGACCATACAACATTAAATCCCTCACGAGAGATAGTCTTTATTAAGCGCGGTAAATGGCTACTGGTCTGATCAGCCCCAAATCTAGTTATCAACGTAATTCGACCAGCCTCATTGGTTGGATTTAATTTTGTAACTAACTTAACCAAATCTTCCGCTGTAATTGATGGACCACATTTCAAACCAACAGGGTTAATCACCCCAGAACAAAACTCTACGTGAGCCCCGTCGACGTGTCTAGTTCTATCACCAATCCAAATCATATGGCCAGAGCCCGCAACGGTCATTCCTGAAGTGCTGTCTACGCGACAGAGTGCCTCTTCGTACTCAAGCAGCAAAGCTTCGTGACTAGTGTAAAAGTCAACTTTATGGAGTATTTCATTCTCATCAGAAGATACGCCAGCAGCCTTCATGAATTCAAGAGACTCAGATATTTTATCAGCTAAATTATAAAATTTTGAATATTCTTTTCCACCCATTGCACTTTCAAGCGTCCAGGAGTGTACTCGCTTAATATCGGCGAATCCTCCCTGAGAAAAAGCTCGTAGCAAATTTAACGAAGCTGCTGCTTGAGAATATGCTTGAAGCATTCTTTTCGGATCAGGTAATCTATCGTCAGCAGCCATGCCATTTATAATGTCACCACGGTACGAAGGAACCTGCATACCATCAATAGTTTCAAAATCCGAGGATCTAGGTTTTGCAAACTGACCTGCCATTCGACCAATTTTAACTACAGGGCATTTTCCTCCAAAGGTAAGAACGACTGCCATTTGTAGCAAAACCTTAAAGCTATCTCGTATTAAATCAGCATTAAATTCATCAAAACTCTCAGCACAGTCACCGCCTTGTAACAAAAATGCATTTCCGCGAGCGACCTCGGCTAATTGCATTTTTAAGCGTCTTGCTTCTCCGGCAAAAACGAGAGGGGGATAATTAGACAACTGTCTCTCAACAGCCGCAAGTTCCAACTTATTTTCATAAGAAGGCATTTGAACCCTTGGAAGGTTACGCCACCCAGATTTGGTCCATTCATTAAACATGATCCACACCTCCTAATATTATCATTACAAACTCTATAAGGCACTATAGCTTCCAAGGCTAGCCTTGAAGTTTAATTTTTAAAATCCAATGTTTGTATTTTGTCTATTGACCTTTTTGTGACTCACTATCATCAATAAGTTGGTAAAAAAATCTTTATTAACTATAGATCAGAATCGTTTAGTGAATTTAAAAAAAAGGTAAGTGGAGTAGGCATAAAACCTAATGAAAAATTATATCTTTGTTTTGCTGGAGAACTTTTCCCTCTTGGCGTTTTCAAGTGCAATAGAACCACTACGACTCGCAAATTACATGTCGAAAGAAAAAAAATTCTTGTGGAAACTTGTAAGCGTTGACGAGTACGAAGTCACCTGTTCGAACGGCACAAAAATCATGTGCGACAACAATTTAGATATAGCAACCTATCGAGACGACATTATAATCATTTGTGGTGGGACAAACATTAAAGATAATATGACAAAAAAACTTCTGGGCTGGCTGAGAAAGGAGGCGCGAAAAGGTCTTTGCATCGGTGGCTTATGTACAGCGTCCCAAATTCTAGCAAAGGCCGGTCTACTTGATAACAAGAAATGCACTATTCATTGGGAAAACCGAGACTCTTTTTTAGAAGATTTTCCAGAACATTTGTTGACTTCTTCTGTTTATACCGTTGATGGTAATAGATATACCGCTGCGGGAGGTGTTGCGTCCGCGGATTTAATCCTTCATCTAATTGGTAAGGAGTTTGGCGCAGAGCTCGCTAACTCCGTTGCAGATCAAATGATCCACACATCGATTAGAACAGAAAAGGACAACCAACGTCTATCCATACCAACGAGAATTGGCGTAAGACACCCTAAACTAGCTGCCGTCCTAGAACTAATGGAAAAATCACTTGAAGAACCAGACTCACCTTCGAAATTAGCATCAAAAGTGGGAGTATCAACCAGGCAACTTGAGCGACTATTTAGACGATATCTGGATCGGTCACCAAAACGATATTATATGGAGCTTCGGCTACAAAAAGCTCGTAACCTTCTATTGCAAACAGATATGACTGTAATAAATGTGGCTCTGGCATGCGGATTTTCTTCACCATCACATTTTTCAAAATGCTACCGGAACCATTTTTCAAATACACCATATCGCGAAAGAGGATCAGTTGATACTAATTAGCTAAGTTTTACTTTTTTTATTACCCTCTAAAATGTAAAACTTCCTGTAATAATTTTTCTCAATAAAAAGGCTTATGGTGCCCGAGGAGAGAGTCGAACTCTCACACCCGCAAGGGCGGCGGATTTTGAATCCGCTGCGTCTACCATTCCGCCACTCGGGCAACATACCCTCTGGATAATCATTCTTTTTCCTCACGTCAATTGTAGATTTCTTTTGGAATATAAGATAAAATTCCAATAAAAAATTTGGGGTAAATATGTTTCTGAAATTTTACACAAATACACTGCATTTCTCAGAGAAAAAATTTGCATCAGTTATTTTAAGTTTGATATCGTTTTGGGAAGCTATAATATTCCCTCTCCCTCCAGATCTAATTTTAATTCCAATGTCATTAGCTCAACAAAGAAAAGCGCTCTATTTTGCCAGTTTAGCAACATTTTTTTCTGTATTAGGTGGAATGATTGGATACCTTTTAGGTAAATTTTTTTGGGCTTCTATTGGCATGAAAATAGTCACTGCATTAGGTTACAAGGACGCATATTCGTCGTTTATTCCATTATTCACCGAATATGGCGTTTTAATAATTTTAATTGGAGCAATTACACCATTTCCATTCAAAATCATTGCTATTCTGGCCGGAGTAATGGGATATCCACTTTTTAACTTTTTAATTGCATGCTTAATATCCAGAGGTTTCAGATTCTACCTAATAGGTGGAATTATTTTCATTTGGGGAAAACAAATTGACAATTTTCTCAAGAATTACTTAGGTTTCATATTGGTAGGATTTACATTAATCGCAATGACATTATACTTATTTCTTCGATGAGTGGTTTTTTTAAAATAAATAATTTAATTTTAAGTTTAGTAACGTGTTCGTTAGCATTGCTACTAACAGTTCTTTTTTTTCAGTATGTTTTAGCGTTGACACCGTGTAAATTATGTATTTGGCAGCGGCTTCCTCACTTTACAGTTATAATCATGGGTTTGCTTGCATTAGTTAACTCCAATTTCAAACAAATTGTCCTGAACCTGTGCGCAATCGTAATGTTTTCAAGCGTTATTCTTGCCAGTTATCATGTTGGGATTGAGTATAAATTTTGGCCAGGACCGGAAAGTTGCTCAGGTGTTAATGTTTCTAACACATTAAACCCAGAACTTTTTCTCCAAGTTCTTTTACAAACCCCAATTGCGCGATGCGATGAAATAACATGGTCGTTTTTAAACGTTTCCATGGCTGGGTGGAACCTATTAATTTCATGTTTACTTACAATTTTTTGGTTAATTGTAGCCCGATTAGTTTTAAGGCCCGCAAGACCCTAGTCTTCGAGCTCTGCATCCCAATACAAGAAGTCCATCCAACTATCGTGAAGATGATTTGGAGGGAATTTTCGTCCCTTATTCATTAATGTTTCAACCGACGGTTTATAAGGTTTTTTTCGAATCCTCATTCCAGAAGACTTTAAATCCCGGCTTCCCTTGCGAAAATTACACGCGCTACAAGCTGCAACAACGTTCTCCCATGATGTTTTACCTCCTCTACATCGAGGCAAAACATGATCGAATGTCAGTTCCCCTTTTTTTCCGCAATACTGGCAGGAGAACTCATCTCTTAAGAATAAATTAAAACGCGTAAACGCCGATGACTTTGACGGTCTTACGTAATCTCGAAGAACGACAACCGACGGAATTTTTATTGAAATAGACGGAGATCGTACTGTCCCCTCATATTCAGCAATTACATCAACTCTATCCAAAACTTTAGCTTTTACGGCGTCCTGCCAAGACCATACTGATAAAGGAAGATACGACAAAGGTCTATAATCAGCATTTAACACTAATGCGGCACGCGTATTTAAAAAGTTTGATTGCTTTGAGTAATAAACATGAGAGTTAAAGCCCACTATCGCCACCTTAGGTTACGTTTCATTTTCTCGATACAATTATTTTATACCCCATTTATTGTTGGGATACCACATGGATAAAACAAATTTATACCAATTTTTTGTTAAAAAATCAGTCTATAAGCCAACATTTGATCAACCACCAATTATTGAAGTATCTAAGAAATATTATCTTGAAGAAACCTAAGTGCTCGCTTAAGTCCGTCTGGAGCAATACCATGACCTACGCCTACTGAAACATGCTTTTTAACGCTAAAATTCCAAGAAACTAAATTCTGGACGGCTTCCGCCAAACAATCAAACTTAACGACAGGGTCTTCGTCACCATGTACCAGCAATATTGGTGGTCGTGAATTGATTTTGTCTTTAAAAATCATTTTGTTTACAAGCCTGCCGGAAAATCCAATTATACCTCCAAGAGCCACCTTTCTTTGCGGTCCCATATATAAACTAAGCATAGTGCCTTGCGAAAAACCAAACAAGAAAACTTGACCGCTGGTTAACCCTTCTTTTTTGAGCAAATCATCAATCCAGGCATTGGTAAAAACACAAATCTTGTTTAGTTCTTCCATTGCCATAGCTTCAGGAGTTCCATCCATATCAGGTATCGGAAACCACTGGAACCCAAACGGTGACATTTGACATTTTGTTGGAGCGTCCGGTGCAATAAACAAGGTATCTGGAAGATGATTAGACAATTCATGACCAATACTTAATAAGTCCGCGCCGTCCGCGCCATAACCATGCATAAATATCACGATTGACTTAGTATTTTTGGATTTTGCTTCCAATCTTTTAAATTTCATTTTCATAATCGAATTAGCCCCTCTTCTTTTTAGTAAATGTATAATAGTTCCAAAGCAACATCGCAGCAATCGACCTAACTGGTTGCCACGATCGAGAAAATGCATCTAATTCAACTGGAGTTGGTCTCTTACTTTTTTCGAATAAAGCCCGCACCCCTTCCTGTAAAGCCAAATCACTAGAAGGGAAAACGTCTTGACGGCGCAAACTAAAAATAAGATAGATCTGCGCGGTCCATAAGCCAATTCCTCGAATTTCAGTTAATTCTTGAATTATTCTTTTGTCAGACTTTTCTTTCATCGAATCATAATCTATACCTGCTGATGCCAATCCTTTGGCATAAGAAATTTTGGCACGCGACAAACCCAACCCGTGCAGCGTCGCATCATCCGATTTTAAAACAGCATCGGCCGTAGTTAGACCATTATCGATTACTTTACTCCAGATGGATTTTGCTGCAGCAGTTGAAAGTTGTTGATCAATAATTATTTTAAATAGCCCGGGAAACCCGGCACTAGCTTTCGTAAGTTTTGGCAGACCACAAACCGATACAGCCTTGCAAAATTTAGGTTCTATTTTTTCAAGGTTAAAAATACCTACTTCAATATCTTTGCTACAATTCATGATCAATTTCTGCATTTTTGCTATTTTCAATTTATTGTCGAAACATTGTTAAATTATTCCATTGCTAGCAAATTAGACAACTGAGCAATTTAGTCCGAAATACTCAAACTGGATCTACGTGACTTTTTAAAAGTTTCCAATAAAGTGCATCTATCAAGGCTTGAAAACTTGCATCAATAATATTTGCAGAAACGCCAACTGTTGACCATCTAGTTCCTTCCGCATCTTCACTATCAATCAAAACTCTTGTGACAGCTCCTACCCCTCCAGATGTAATCCTAACTTTGAAATCTACTAATTTTATATCATCGATATAAGTCTGATATGGACCAATATCCTTACTTATTGCCCGGGCTAAGGCATTTACAGGTCCGCGATCAGATCCTTCCACGTCTAAACTTTCTGAGACTGAAAGAACTTTCTTTTTTCCAATCTTAAGAGCAACCATGGCCTCTGATAAAGTTACTATCTCGTTATACTTATTCTTTCGCCTTTCCATTAGCACCCTGTATCGCTTTACTTCAAAGTAGTTCGGTAATGAACCCAGTATTCTATGCGCAAGCAATTCAAAAGACGCTTGTGCGAGATCAAAAGAAAACCCTTTATCTTCTTTTTCTTTTATTTGAGTTAAAATTTCATTTAATTTTGGACTGCTTTTTGGTAATTCAAGCCCCGCGTCAGCCAAGCGCGATCTCAGATTAGATTTGCCTGCCTGATTAGACATCGGAATAATCCTTTTATTGCCAACCAAACTAGGATCAATATGCTCATAAGTCTTTGGGTCTTTGAGCACAGCACTAGCATGTAATCCACCTTTATGCGCGAAGGCTGAGGCACCAACATATGGTGCCCCTCTGCTTGGAACTCTATTTAGCAAATCATCTAGAAGACGCGAAGTTCGGGTTAGTTGGGAAAGTTCATTTTTTGAAATACTCAAATCCAGATTATTCAAGTAAGGATCTTTCAAAAGTAACGTTGGTATCAAAGAGACCAAATCAGCATTCCCACAACGCTCGCCCAATCCATTAAGTGTGCCCTGCAAATGTCTAACCCCAGCATTTACGGCGGCTAATGTATTTGCAACGGCATTTCCTGTGTCATTATGCGCATGAATACCCAAATTTAATCTGGGGATGCCTTTCTTGATTACAGCACTAACTATCTCAAATACTTCGTCAGGAAGTGTGCCACCATTAGTGTCGCACAAGACAATCCACCGAGCTCCATTTAATAAAGCTGCATTAAGGGTTTGTACCGCATATTCAGGGTTTGATTTGTATCCATCAAAAAAATGTTCGGCATCAAAGATCGCTTCACGATTCAAACTATTTAAATATTTAACCGACGTCCCAATATTACTTAAATTTTCCTCTAACGAAACTCCAAGTGCATTTGTTACATGGAAATCATTAGTTTTACCTACTAAGCAAACAGATCTTGTTCCAGCATTTATTACAGCCGAAAGTACGTCATCATTCTCAACAGAGAAGCCTGACCTCTTAGTCATACCAAACGCACTTAGCTGGGCAGAATATAATTTTGGTGCTATAGAGAAAAAATCGTCGTCAGTTGGATTTGCACCAGGCCACCCGCCTTCTATATAGTCAACACCAAGTTTATCTAATGCAGTCATAATCAATAATTTATCTTGAGTAGAAAATTGAACACCTTGTGTCTGCTGACCATCCCTTAACGTAGTATCATAGATATAAAGTTTCTCTTTACCCATTATAAATCTTCCATTTTTTTCAAATTGAAATTAGAATTTAAACTCCATTCAGTTTTATCAGGTTTATCGGTTATTGATATTCCGACCTCTTCAATACTTTTTCTTATATGATCTGCCTTCTCAAAATCTTTTTGTTTTTTTGCATTTAAACGTTCGATTAAAAGATTATCGATTTTATCCTTATTAATCTTATCTAACCGTTGTATTTGTCGTAGATCACTTCGATTATCCTGCAATAAACCTAAGAACTGGGCTGAGGAAAGAAGGTTGGAAAAATCTCCTTTTGATGCTAGTGCATGAAGCTCAACGAATGCTTTTGGAGTGTTTAAATCATCAGCTAAGGCACTCAATATAGAATGAGAGGGTGAGTTCGAAGCTACTACCCCAGAACATAAATCACCCCATTTTTTCAATATTCGAGTCGCTTCATCAACACGCTGTTGGGTCCAATCCAATGGTTGACGATAATGAGTTGACATCAAGACCATCCGTATTATGTTCCCAGACAGCCCAGAACCAATCAAATCTTGGACTGTAAAAAAATTTCCAGACGACTTCGACATTTTTTCTCCCTCAACCCTAAGAAATCCATTATGCATCCAAATATTTGCAAACCTTCCTGAAGGATAAGCACAACGACTCTGCGCAAGCTCATTCTCATGATGTGGAAAAACAAGATCAATTCCACCACCATGGATATCAAAATTTGTACCAAGTAAATCATGGATCATTGCAGAACACTCAATATGCCAACCTGGTCTGCCTCGACCCCAGGGACTTTCCCATCCAGGCAAATTTATATCTGAAGGTTTCCAAAGCACGAAATCCAACGGATCTCTTTTATTTTCTGAAACAACCACCCTACTTCCCAATTCCATTTCTTTCAATTGTCTTTGAGATAAAGAGCCATAGTCAGAAAATGAGTTTACCGCGAATAGTACATGACCAGCGTTATCAAGATAAGCATTGTTATTATCAATAAGTCGCTCTATTTGCCTGATCATCGAACCGACATATTCTGTGGCCCTTGGACTTTCAGTTGGCTCCAAAACATTTAATTGAGACATATCTTCCTTGTACCATTGAATAGTCTCATCGGTAATACTTCCTATTGACCTCCCGGTATCCATTGCTTGCTTGTTTATCTTATCATCTATATCAGTAAAATTCCTAACATAAGTAACATGTTTGGGACCAAAAACTTCTTGAAGAAAC
>MDTB01191469.1_pt1 | contig 12868 bp, 13 predicted proteins | sample 811161 | NCBI WGS metagenome assembly MDTB01 (sample SAMN05326650, study PRJNA326480) | marine metagenome | isolation source: seawater | place: Mediterranean Sea | collected 2009 | reverse complement strand
CAACAATAGTATTTGATGTGGCTGCTGCTGCGTCGGGTTCAACGATGTTGGATATTGTTGAGACAAGCTCAGCGGCAGGCTATACTTTTGATGGTCAGTCGCAGGAAATAATTATTCCTTAAGAACTTAATCTATAAGCTCTATCTAATATAAAAAAACTGGGCTTTGCCCAGTTTTTTTATATTTCTTTTTTAGTCGCCCCTTATAACCAAAATATATTTTTCTGATTTCCATGGTGTATGTATCCGCCGACTGACTACCTCACTATTAAATTTCTGAGAGCATATTTCTGTCAGCTGCCAAAAGGGCGGTCTTCCTGGATCTGCAATTAATATTTTTTCGACTCCCGATTTTATTGCGCGTTGGAGTAAATCAAGTAAAGGGTTAGTCATTTCATCCCAGAAGCAGACATCGCTTCCAATAATATACTGATAGTCATTAAGTTCATTTTCATAGAGTGTTTCAAAACTTCGCTCTTGGAATTCCACTTCACAGCCATTAATGGAGTTTTGAAGCTCAAAATAGGGTTGTACACTAGAATCTATATCAATACCAGTGACATTTACATCTTGGTTCTTGGTTAAAAATAGACCAGACAAACCCCAGCCACAACCAATTTCTAATACTTTTGACTTTGCTTTAAATGGGTAGGTTTCAAGATAGTCAATTAAAGCAAAACTTGAGCGCCAAACTTTATTGCCATGAGCGCTGTGTCCTTGCTGTAAGCGTTTTATTTTGCGAACTTCAGGGTGGGTTGACCGTAAAATTTTTAAACCACAATGATTAATAATATGCTGTTCTGACACTTTTTATATCCAAATTATATTGTTGGGGTATTTTATCTTTAATGCTCAGGTCTTTGGAATAGGATGGTTGCCATAAATATTTTTTTAACGTTAAATATACGCCCTCGAAGCTTGTGTTAATTAAAGGCAATTATGACCAACTCTGTTTATCATCCGTATTTGAATGCAATTTATCGAAATACTGATGTGCAATTTTGGTTATTGCAAATTGTCGGTTGGTTTGGACTTTCTTTGATTAGCTTTTTAAGCCTTACTCTGTGGTATGACCAGCAGGGTAGTGGATATATTGGACATACATTACTTCAGTCGGCTCTTGGTGTTTTGGTTTCTTGGCCTCTGCGTTATTTATTTCGCTTTTTTTGGAATGATATATTAATATTTCGTATATCATCTGCCATAGCTGGGATTATCGGTTGTTCTTTAATTTGGACAATCTTAAGAATAAGTACTTTTATGTCAATGACCGGTGAGCAGGATATCTGGTCTGACTTTGGTGGGTGGCTGTTTGGTTCGATTTTGATTTTTCTATGTTGGGTAGCCTTTTACCATTTTGTTAAATATTACCAATTGCTGCAAAATCAACATCAAACTCTATTAGAGTTGGCTTCGGATACGCAACAAGAGCAGCTTAAACGATTACAGGCTGAAACCATAGCCCGCGAAGCTCAACTTAAAATGCTTCGATATCAGCTAAATCCGCATTTTTTATTTAATACACTGAATGCTATTTCTGCTCTAGTTAAAGTGAAGGAATCGTCTAAAGCCCATGAAATGATTGTCCAATTAAGTAAATTCTTACGCTACTCACTTGATAACGATCCGATTAATAAAGTAAGCCTGAGACAAGAAATTGATGCAGTAAAACAGTATCTAAAGATTGAGCGCACTAGGTTTGGTAATCGCTTAAAGTTACACTTTGATGTTCCCATAGCGCATGAAAGTATTGATGTTCCGAGCTTGATTCTTCAGCCTTTAGTAGAAAATGCAATTAAATTCGGTATTGCGCCATCTGAAACCGGTGGTCAAATATCTATTGTTGCAACGAATGAAGATGGTTATTTAGTAATTAAAGTTATTGATACAGGTCCAGGAATCACCTCGGAAAAAAGTCCAATTAAGTCAGCAGGTATAGGCTTAAAAAATACAGATGAAAGACTAAAACAATTTTATAATGAAGATTACAAACTTCATTTAGAGAATACTCGAGATGGTGGTCTTTGCGTTACTTTAAAGATACCCAGCGATCATATAACGGATTAAACTCTAGAAGGAAATTATGCAAAAATTAAGAACGGTAATTGTTGATGATGAGCCACTTTCTTTAGACCTTTTAAGGGCAGTTTTGAGTGAAATTAGTGACATTGAAATCATTAGTGAATGCAGTAACGGAAAAGAAGCGGTTGAGGCTGCTATTAGCTTACAGCCAGAGTTATTATTTCTTGATATTCAAATGCCGGGCATGAACGGATTTGATGTTATTCGCTCACTGCAAACAGATATTATGCCTATGGTGGTTTTTATTACTGCTTATGATCAGTATGCAGTTGATGCATTTGATCTACACGCCGTAGACTATGTTTTAAAGCCATTGGACAGTGAAAGAATAGCCCGCTCGGTCGACCGAGCTATAGACCGTCTTAAAAATGATGTGGATCGTAGTTTTAAAAGTCCTCTTATTGGTGCTATTGAGGAAATATCTGAGCGCGCTTCAAAAGAAGAAGTAGCGGACGAGTCCGAAAGTAATTTACCAGATAGCATGAAAAGAAAACTGTTAGTGCGTGATTCTGGAGTAGTAAAGGTTATCCCGTTTGATGATATCGATTGGGTTGATGCTGCAGGTGACTATATGTGTGTCCATGCGGGCGGAGAAACCCATGTTATTCGAAGTACACTGCGCGATTTAATGACCAAGCTAGACGATAACCTGTTTGTTAGAATTCACCGTTCTACCATTGTTAATGTAGAGCGTGTAGTGAGTGTTACGCCCCTTCAGAAGGGGGGGAGCTTATTGCATCTTACTCAGGGTGAGTCGTTAAAGGTAAGTCGTAATTACCGAGATTCTATTAGGAAATTCTTTAATTAAATTTTAAAAAAATCTTTAGCGTTTGCACTAGTTTCTTTAGCAATTGTCTTTAGTGATTCTTCACGAAAATTGGCAATTTCTCTTAGCACCCATGGCAGAAAGGCTGGCTCATTGCGCCTATTTTTTGGTTTCTCTGGTATATTTTGAGGTAACAAATAGGGTGCGTCTGTTTCGATCATCAACCTATTTAAAGGGATGCTAGATACAAGCCTCTGTAATTGGTTACCTCTCTTTTTATCACATATCCAACCGGTAACGCCTATGTATAGATCCAGATCTAAATAGCGGTAAAGTGTTTCCCGATCACCGGTAAAACAGTGAATAACTCCTTGGGTAAAGTGATCTCTGTATTCGTGCAATATTTCGAGTTGACGCTTAGCGGCATCTCTTTCATGCATAAAGAGTGGCATATGCTGATTACTTGCAAGTTCAAGTTGTGCCTCAAAGGCTTTTACTTGTTCAGCTTCTGTAGAAAAATTACGATTAAAATCAAGACCAGTTTCACCAATAGCCACTACATTTTTATGAAGGGCTAATTGCCCAAGTTTTTTTAAGCCTTGGCTGTTATATTCATTGGCATGATGCGGGTGAATGCCAACGGTGGCATACAGCATCTTTGGGAATTGTTGCTCGAACTTTTCACAAATTCTAATAACTTCTTCAGTTTCTAATATTGATGTTCCAGTCAAAATTAACTGGCCTATATTTGCGTCTTTCGCGCGCTGTAAGGTTTCCTCCAGATCATCATTAAATCGACTATTTGAGAGGTTTACGCCTATATCAATCAATAATTCAGTCATGACCTTTAAGTAGTTCTTACAATAAAAGCCGAATTCTAACCTAAAGCCTCTATTAAAGTTAATTCTGTTGGCTAAAATCCATCTATTAATGTTTATAATATGACTTTTATGCAGTTTTTAAGTTGATTCGGAGCGTATCAATGGTTTGGGTATTAATAATCTTTTGTTTGGCAGTTGCCGTATCTCCATTGATGTGGATGAAAAGCTCGCCACGCCAACAACAGGTTATGGCAAATCGAAAAAAAGCGCGAAGTCTTACTATTAACGTCAATATATGCAAACAAGCTGATGCATCGGATTCAGAAGATCGCTTGGATGCTATTTTTTATTGGCTTGATTGGCAGCAAGATAATTTAAATGAATCGTGGGTTTTACACCGCCGAAGTAAGCGCGGCTGGGAATCTTGCTTTGATGGCTGGCGTTGGATTAATCAAGAAGCTGATAAAGCATGGCTTGAAGTAATCGGTTCCATTATTGATGATCTTCCCTCTAGCGTGAATGCCATTGTTACTAATAAACAGGGTATAGGGGTTGTTTGGGACGAGCGTGGAGATGGGGTTGCCGTTGACAATTTGCACCAATGTTTAATCAAATTACGTGATAAAGGTAAAGAAATTTGCATTTGAGGCTTGACCTAAGGGTACTCTTGCAAGTATTTTTGCGCACCTTTACTTCAATCATTTGCTTATACTTAGCAAATAAATTTTAAATTTATAATCTGGAAAGCTTTGTTTAATGGGTAAATCATTAGTAATTGTAGAATCACCAGCCAAGGCTAAAACAATTAATCGTTACCTTGGAAATGACTTTGTTGTTAAATCTAGCGTTGGCCATATCCGCGATTTACCGACGGGTTCTAGCCGTCCGCCCTCGGATCCAAAAGAGCGAGCCAAGCAAGCTGCATTGACCCGCAAGATGTCCCCTGAAGACAAAGTCTTGCATAGAGAGCGCAAAGCTAAAACTCAACTCATTAAAAGTATGGGTATTAACCCTGATGATGATTGGGCCGCAGAATATGCCACCTTGCCCGGTAAAGAAAAAGTGGTATCTGAGCTAAAAAAGTTAGCTAAGAAAGCAGACACTATATATCTTGCAACTGATATGGATAGAGAGGGGGAGGCCATTGCGTGGCATCTAACCCAAGTTATTGGTGGTGATGATAGCCGTTACAAACGAGTTGTATTCAATGAAATTACTAAAAAGGCTATACGTAATGCCTTTGAAGATCCAGGCACTTTAGACCAACATAGAGTCGATGCTCAGCAAGCCAGACGCTTTTTAGATCGTGTTGTTGGTTTTATGGTGTCCCCGTTGCTATGGGAAAAAGTGGGTCGAGGATTATCCGCTGGCCGGGTGCAATCGGTTGCACTAAAGATGATTGTTGAGAGAGAGCGTGAAATTCGTGCTTTTTTACCTGAAGAATACTGGACAGTCCAAGCAGACTTGGAAGCCGGTGATTCGTCAACTGATGGATTGGTTTCAAGATTTGATGTTAAAAAATATCAAGGCAAAGCATTTCGTCCTAACAACAAAGAACAAACTGATACAGCACTGGCATATTTACGTGATTCAGATTACGCAGTGTCAAAACGTGAAGATAGAGCCACCAAATCTAAACCACCAGCGCCTTTTATTACATCGACTCTGCAACAAGCCGCCAGTACCAAACTGGGCTATGGTGTAAAGAAAACCATGACTATGGCCCAGCGTTTATACGAAGCTGGCTATATCACCTATATGCGAACAGATTCTACTAATCTCAGCAGTGATGCAATTGCTAATTGCCGTGATTACATAGACCGTCATCATGGGAAAAAGTATCTGCCAGAACAGCCCATCAACTACAGTAGCAAGAGTGGTGCACAGGAAGCGCACGAGGCAATTAGACCTTCCAATATAGATATTACTCCGGGTAGTTTAAGTGATATGGAAGTTGATGCTCGCCGTCTGTATCAATTAATTTGGCAACAATTTGTAGCCTGCCAAATGACGCCAGCTGAATTTACTTCTTCAACTTTAACTGTAGTTGCTGGTGACTATGAAATGACTGTTAAGGGTCGTGTCACTAAATTTGACGGTTTCTTGGTAGTTATGCCTGCCAGAGACGAAGATGCAGAGCTGCCAGATCTTCAAAAGGGCGATGCTCTTAAACTGCTGATGTTATTACCACAGCAGCACTTTACCAAGCCACCTGCAAGATATTCTGAAGCGGCTCTGGTAAAAGAATTAGAAAAGCGCGGTATTGGCCGACCCTCTACCTATGCTTCAATTATTTCGACGATTCAAGATCGTGGTTATGTTCGTATTGAAAATAAACGTATGTTTGCCGAAAAAATTGGCGATATAGTGACGGATCGCTTGAGTGAGAGTTTTACTGATCTGATGGACTATGGTTTCACTGCAACCATGGAGCGCGAACTAGACGATATTGCAGCGGGATCATTAAACTGGAAACAGCTACTAGATAAGTTTTATAGCGAATTTAATCAAAAATTAGCTAATGCCAAGGATTCTGAGGGCGGCATGCGCCCTAATACGCCCTCTGAGACCGATATTGAGTGCAACCTATGCGGCAGGCCTATGATGATTAGAACGGCAGGCACAGGGGTGTTTCTGGGCTGTTCTGGTTACTCTCTGCCACCTAAAGAGCGTTGCAAGAATACAATTAACCTTACCTCTGGTGATGAAGCCATCAATATTGATGAAGACGACGAGGCTGAATCTAAGTCTCTCCTAAAAAAGCACCGTTGTAAATTATGTAATACATCAATGGATAGCTACTTGCTGGATACCTCACGAAAACTACATATCTGTGGAAATAATCCGGACTGCTCTGGTTATGAATTGGAGATGGGCCAGTACGTGATAAAGGGCTATGAAGGGCCAACATTAGAGTGCGATAAATGTGGCAGTGAAATGCAGCTCAAAAATGGTCGTTTTGGTAAATACTTTGGCTGTACTAATGATAATTGTAAAAACACTAGAAAACTTTTGAGAAGCGGTGAAGCAGCTCCGCCAAAAGCCGATCCAATTCCAATGCCAGAATTACAATGTGCCAAAGTTGACGATCATTACGTGCTAAGAGACGGAGCCTCGGGTATTTTTCTAGCGGCAAGTCAGTTTCCACGACATCGTGAAACACGAGCACCCCTTGTTTCTGAATTATTGCCCTATAAAAAAGAGATTGATAAAAAATATCAATTTTTATTAGAAGCACCGCTGAAAGATTCTGAGGGTAGGGATACTGTTGTTCGCTATAGTCGAAAGACCAAAGAGCAATATGTTCGCAGTGAAAAGGATGGTAAGCCAACGGGTTGGAATGCATTTTATTCTAACGGTAGCTGGGCTGTAGCTGAAAAGTCTGGCGGCTGAATATAGTGAGTACCTGCTCCTACTTATCCGCCGTCAACCAAAAGCTACTTTTTGCCAAGAAGCTTATCAAACTAATTGAAGCTAATTCTAGCGCTTCTCAAGATAGACATCTGCGAGTTTCTTTAGCTCAATCAATCACCCTTCACCTCGGACAAGCTTGGGCTTGGCACCTGCAAGATGTAGCTAGTAACTACAAGGTAAAAGATCCATCAATTATCAAATCGGTCGATGATCTAGAAGACAGTCTAATGGCAGATGGAAAACAACCTGCAGAATCAACAGAATTAAAACAACTGTTTTACAATAATAACGCTTGGGCAAATGAAATGCTCTATGCCTTTAGTCAGCTTTCATCCTTGCCGATTATTCGCAAAGCTGAAATGGATGCAGATCGTTTACCCATGCTATCGCTTGACGATGCGTCTAACTCAAAGAGAAAAGCGGTGGATTGGGATTTGGATCAAGCTATGGACTGGTCTAAACAAATGAATGAACTCGTGGAAAGACATAGAGATATGATGATCGAATTCTAATCGTATATTAAACCTATTACCTAATTTTATATTGAGATAAAACCTAATGAGTACACCAGCATTTGAGCTAATCATTTTAGAAAATGGCGATATTGGATTGCAACGTGCCGGTGTTGATGAAACACTTGTACAAGTTAAATTCTCACCCAAGGTAAAAGAGTATTTGGGCGATCAACAGGTTGAAATTGCTAAAGAAATGATTGACTCTGGCATCCAGGCAGTAATTGATTGGGAGCAGGCTACGGTCATGGCGCAAGAACAAGAACCAAGCGATACGGTCCATTAAATCCATTAGATAGGTGTCAAGAGATGTCTGACATTGATGTTTTAAAAAAAATTGCTGCCAATCATCATGTTTCAAGTCAGCGTCAACACCTTATGTTGTGTACGGCAGGATTATGTAGCTCCCCAGAGTTGGCTCAGGATTCTTGGAGCTACCTAAAGGCACGTATTAAAGAGCTAAAACTGATGGATGTTGAATCAGGGGTGTTGCGTTCAAAAGTAGGCTGTTTAAGAGTATGCAAGCAAGGCCCCATAATGGTGAGTTACCCAGACGGAACCTGGTATCACAGTTGCAGCCCAGAGGTAATAGAAAAAATTCTCCAAGAGCATGTTATAAAAGGGGTTCCAGTAGAGAAGTATATCTTTGCTAAGGGTGATTTAGGGGCTTCTTAAGCGTCTTAAATAGCAACCCTTACAACGCCGACAGCCAGCCCTTCTATGGCAAAATCCTGATGACGTAAATCAACCATAATCGGAGAGTACTGTTCGTTTTCAGGTAAAAGATGTATTTCATGTTTGCTTCTAGTTCTTTTTAGCCGCTTTACAGTGACTTCACCATCCACTCTAGCAACTACAATTTGCTGGTTTTCTGCAGTAGGTTGCTGATGAACAGCTAATAAATCGCCATCCATAATACCCACATCAACCATACTTTGACCTTGTACTCTTAAAAAATAATCAGCATGTGGATGAAACGTACTTGAAGGGACCTCTTGATAGTCTTCGATATTTTGCTCAGCAAGAATAGGCTCCCCGGCAGCAACACGCCCAACAATAGGTATTCCCAATACCTGCTCGGCAATACGAATACCCCTAGAGGCACCAGGAATCATTTCAATCGCTCCCTTGCGTGCGAGTGCTTTTAGGTGGTCTTCTGCAGCATTAGCTGAACGAAAACCAAGCTGTTCAGCAATTTCAGCGCGGGTAGGTGGGTAACCTGTCTGATCTAGGTTATCTTTAATAAGATCAAAGATTTGTTGTTGTCTAGCGGTTAAACGTTCCATCAAAGACTCCTGTATATATATAGCCTGTTATTATATACAGTATTTAAGGCTATGCAAGTTCTTTAGTGTAAAAAAACATGTTCTGTTTGTTAGCAATACATAGTTATAGGTAGAATGAGATCTGTATTTTTTATAACCATTTGGTGATTAGCAAGATGGAAAATCAGATATACGGACGCCTTATGCTTGATTTGGAAGGCACCCAATTATTACCGGCTGAGCGAGATCTGCTTGCAAATAACCACATTGGTGGCGTTATTTTGTTCGCTCGTAATATCCATAGCAAACAGCAAGTATGCGATTTGGTGGAAGATATTCGAAGGTGTTCTGAGTATATTTTGATCGCTGTGGATCAAGAGGGTGGTCGTGTTCAGCGTTTTAAGCAGGGTTTTACCTGTTTACCGTCAATGCAAATTCTAGGGGATTTGATTGCATCTGACTTAGATAAAGGGCTAGAGCTCGCTAAAAATGTTGGCTGGCTTATGGCCTCAGAAGTTTTAGCCTGTGGTTTGGATATCAGTTTTGCCCCGGTTTTAGATGTGGACAGACATCACAGCAGTATTATTGGTGATCGGTCTTTTTCCGATTCTGCCGAGCGAGTTATAGTAGCTGCAAACGCTTTTATTTCAGGAATGAATGAAGCCGGTATGGCGGCTACAGGAAAGCATTTCCCCGGTCATGGTGGCGTAGTAGCCGATAGTCACTTAGAGGCACCGGTAGATCATAGATCAATGGCCGAATTAGAAGAAAGAGATTTGCAGCCCTTTGTTGCACTGAGTGCAGAATTAGCCGGTATTATGCCAGCGCATATTACTTTTCCTAGTATTGATTCATCCTCTGTGGGTTTTTCCAAGTATTGGTTACAGCAAATTTTGCGTTCAAATATTGGTTTTAAGGGCGTCATTTTTAGTGATGATCTCAGCATGAAAGGCGCTGATGTTGCTGGCGGCTATATCGAAAAAACTGAGATGGCACTTAGCGCTGGATGCGATATGATACTAGTCTGTAATTGTCCTGAGGGCGCTAGGGAAGTTTTAGCCTATTTGGAGCGATTAGAGGTGAAAGGTTGTGAAAAAATTGCCACAATGAGAGCTAGTAAGTCCCTTAATTGGGAGCAGTTAAATAAAAACACGCGTTACCAACAGACAATAAAAACACTTCAGCAGCTGACTGATACAGGAACTTAAGATGAATGCACTTGAATCTTGGCTAGTAAATTTAACCGGTGAAACCTATTTATGGATAGGTGAGCTTTTTTTAATTGTTTTTGCAGCGCTGCTTGCAGGTTATCTTTTAAATAAATTATTTAATCGCCTTCAACTAAAAGCAGCTAAAACACCGACGGTGTGGGACGATGCTTTTCTAGAGGCCTGCCGTGCGCCGGCTATTTGGTTGGTATGGATACTGGGTATAAATTTTGCCATTGGCATAACAGCCCAGCGAATTGACTCACCATTACAGGCGCTTATTGAACCGGCAAATCGTTTAGCATTTATTATTTTAGGCGCGTTGTTTATCAATGGTTTCATCAAACGTGTTGAGCGCAATCTTTTAGATCCTTTGTTTATGACTAAGCCTATGGATCCAACCACAGTAAAGGCAGTGTCTAAGCTATTTCGTGCCGCTGTTCTTATTACCGCTATTTTGGTGATTATGCAGTTTTTGGGTTATAGCATATCTGGATTACTGGCCTTTGGCGGTATAGGCGGTATTGCAGTGGGTTTTGCAGCTAAAGATCTTTTAGCTAATTTTTTTGGTGGATTAATGATTTACCTAGATCGTCCATTTTCGGTGGGTGATTGGGTGCGTTCTCCAGATAAAGAAATAGAAGGTACGGTAGAGGATATTGGCTGGCGTCTAACCCGTATTAGAACCTTTGATAAGCGTCCTTTGTACATACCTAATTCTATATTTGCCAGTATATCGGTTGAGAATCCATCCCGAATGACCAATAGAAGAATCTATGAGTCGGTTGGTATTCGCTATGATGATATTTCCTGTATGACACCAATAATTGATCAGGTGACTGCTATGTTGCAAGAGCATAATGAAATAGATTCTGACGAGGTTATAATTGTGAATTTTGATAAGTTTGCCCCTAGTTCTTTAGACTTTTTTGTCTATGCCTACACCAAGACAACCCAATGGGTAAAATTCCACGAAATCAAGCAAGATATTCTGCTTAAAGTGGCGGCTATTATTGATGATAATAAAGCAGAAATAGCGTTCCCAACCTCAACATTACATATAGCGCCCTCAGGACTTGAGTCGGCATCAGATAAGTAATGCAGTGGTAAAGCGGAGGTGAGGTCAGGCTTAATGCGATATGTTCTAATTTTGGGTTGTTTAATGATAACAAGCTGTCTCTCTGTTCCCGATGGTGTTGTGCCGGTTAAAAACTTTGAATTAGATCGCTATCTGGGTCGTTGGTATGAAATTGCAAGACTTGATCATTCGTTTGAGCGGGATTTAGAGGCTGTTTCTGCTAATTATTCATTAAAAGATGATGGTGGTATTAAAGTAATTAATTCTGGGATCAATACGGAAACAGGTTTGCAAGAACAGGCAGAGGGCAGGGCGTATTTTGTTGAAGATTCAACCCTTGGCCATTTTAAAGTCTCTTTTTTTGGTCCTTTTTTCGGATCTTACGTGATCTTTGAATTAGACCAACAAGACTATCAATATGCATTTGTTGCTGGCAACACTACCAATTATTTATGGCTACTTGCGCGGACGCCTGAGGTCTCAGATGATCTAATGAATCATTTTAGATCCAGTGCTGAAGAATTAGGCTTTAATTTGGAAGATCTTATTCTGGTTAAGCACTAGACTATTAATTTACTATTTCTGACTCAGACAGTTCTGTTGATAGTTCTTCTTGGGACGGAAGATTAATAGGCAATGGCTCAAAGCTTTTAATAGTGACCAGCGCACCCATTTGTGGGTGATCAATATAATAGACTTCATCTTCTTGTATTCGCTTTGACTGTCTTATCGGCCATATCTCTTTGATGGGATAATTATTAGTAGAATCACTGGTAACTAACTGTTCGGTGAATTGAGCATTAGTACCCAGTAAAGGAACCACAGAATTAAGATTGTAGTTATTAAGCACAGCCTCAACGCCCTCTGGCATATCATCTAACCCTTTAACTGACTGATCATTGGATATCGAAGTATTGGGCACAATAGTTGAAAGTTTATTGGAAAACTCCAAAGCTTTTAATAGCGCTTTCTGTTCCGAATTTAGGGCCTGTTGAGGAATTTCTGGCAGTACAATTTCCATATTTTGGGAAGGCAAGAAATTAATTCGCCACAAATTAGTTTCAAAATGTAGGTATCTAGATTTATAAAAGCGTATTGACCCTTCAATGATTTGTCTGTTAGCCAGTTGTTGCTCTGTTTTAACGATTACCCATGGACTTTTTTCTTTAGAATCAATTTGAAAGCGCCATGCTTCATGAAAGCGAATTGTGTACTTTCTTCTTCTTAAAGCTCTTGCAGTATCGTTGAGATCTCTAAATTTTTTGCTAAGGATTTGATAGGGTTGCTCATACACGGGTACAAAGCCAATCTTGCCAGTGTCAGCCGAAAAATAATCGGTCTCGTCCACTATATCCAAATCATCAAACTGAGTGAGTTCAGGTACATCAGGGGTTTCACTTCGGTTATTCTGGTAGGGGATAGACGATTCGGGAACCAGTGTGGAACCATGGTTATAATTGTGGAATTGGTATTGGTTGGTGCCTAGTAAAACTGATAAGCGCGCAGTTAAGTCATCCTTCTTTGGCTGTGAAATTGATGCAGTGGAGGACGGATCAAAAATAGGGCGACGCATTATGCCGCTATTGGGGTATTGGTCACTTAATTCAAGCCAATTTGTTGGAAAACCAATATCAAGGTCTGTTGGCGCTGATTCAGTTCCAGTAATGGACTGTTGATCGAATAATATGACTTCTACTTGGTACCAATTTTCTGCTCTAGGATT
>MDTB01053671.1_pt1 | contig 12868 bp, 33 predicted proteins | sample 811161 | NCBI WGS metagenome assembly MDTB01 (sample SAMN05326650, study PRJNA326480) | marine metagenome | isolation source: seawater | place: Mediterranean Sea | collected 2009 | reverse complement strand
GTACACCCAATGCCATTATTGAGCTTCATTAATACGAGTTTTTAATCCGATTTTCCTAAGACTTCTTTTAGTTTCTCTAAGTATTGTTCTCTTTTGTCTTCAGTTAATCTATCTATTTTGTCAAAAATTCTATCAATTGAACCTGTCAATCTTCTTAAATCTCTGTCAAGTCTTCTTTCCTCATTATCATTAGTAATGTTTTTAAATTGATCCCATAAGTCATTTATGTCATTATTAGTCCAATTTTGAGGTGGTGCATACATACCTTCAAATGGATTTTCTCCTTGTATCTCTGCTCTTTGAATCATTTTGTTTAAATCTCTTTGTATTTTGCAAACTTGATAATAGTCCATTTCATCACTGCTCATACAACCGCAGCCACAATTAATCATTACACCATTAGCGTCAATCCGTAATGTTATATCTCCACCTGCGTTTTTTATTTCCATATGCATATGAGTAAATGCATCTGTTCCATCTTGTTTTGCTTTTAAAAAGTGATAACCTTCAATAAATTCTAATTCGTCAACCCAATCATACATTAATCTATAATGTTCATCATCTTTATCTAATTTCATTTTTCTCCTGTGTTGTCAATATCTTTGCTTTCGCCTTTTCTTGGATCTTCGTGTACTTGTCTAATAATTTTTCCATACTCACGTAAATTACCCCATTTATCTTTATAGAAACCTGCTGGCTCCGGCACTTTTTTAGTGTGTGTGAAGCAATATTCTTCGGGATTGTACTTAGATAATGGAGTACTGCACTCTTCAGCTAGACATATCTTCTTCCCTGTCATTACTGTCAAGTATATCATTAGGTGTATACCTATCCAGTATTTCAGAGATGTTTATTAAAGATTGTGCAATGCTCACTAGGGCAATATTTTTAGCTATTCTATTACAATCTTCCGTTTTTGTATTGAAATGTGCTCTTCCAAACTGTTCTTGTAAGTCAAGCATATGATCATTCATTAAACTATTTAGTGGTGAGTAGTTATCCATCGGACAACTCCTCATCTCCACCTAATTCTTTAGCAAGTTGTTGGTCTAAGAAATATTCTGATTTACCTTCAAACTGTGCCCAAAGATGTAATCCACAACCTATAGCCATAGCACATCTTTTAACTGCGTCTGATACTGCGTCTTTCATTCTTGCACCTTCTGTCTTCCAATTGAATGGTTGCTCTACGTCACCAATCTCTTGAACAGAAACATTACGACCTGCAATGTTGAATGTCATTTCTAAGACAATACCGGTAGTAACTGTTTTAGTCTTACCTTGTTTATCTGTCATTTCTTCTTTAAATACTTGTATAACCTTCTGTTCGAATGGTCCAAGTACACTAAGAAGTCTCTGTCTAATAACAGAGTGTTGTATGTATTCTCCAAATCCTGTTGGATTCTTATGAATATATTTCTGAGGAAAAGGTTTTGATAACTCTTGTAACACTACCTTTTCTTCGAATGAAGTTACTGATTCTTCTTCCATATATCTCTCTCTTTCCTTAATAGCGTCAGTATAGCTGATATTGGCACGCTTTGCAACTCGCTCAAACATAAACAAGTCTGCCCACGTAACTTCCAACTTATCTGACATCCTTCTCTTCCATATCTTTCATATCTTTCATATACTTAGGTGTCTTTGGATTATCAACATCTAATATAGTAAGTGTCTCTTCTAGCTCTTCATAAAACAATGAGTCCCAAATTACTCGAGGATTATCTCCACGTTTTTTAGCAACTTCTTCTATTCCTGTTTTTCTAAAGTTAGGTCTTACTGCTTGTCTATAATCGTTACCTAAATAATCTAATACTCTATCGGGATCGTGTGCTTTCCACTTTCTTCCGTGTTTACCAATTAAAATTTTATTACCAACTCTAATAACTTTTCCACTATGTCTTTGTAAAAGTTCATCTTTGATATCTTTAATTGCTTCGTTACAAGCTCTCTTTATAGATTCAACTTGATGTAGTAAATGTAAAGTATCGTGAGCATTCTCGGGTAGCATTTCTTTGTGTTGAATAATTTCATTTCTATCTTCTGAATTACTCCTAGAAGATTTAAATGTATCTACTAAATCAAATGCTTTATCTTCAATTGAATGCTTTTTGTCCATTTATAGTTCCGGTGAGTCCAAATTACTTACTGAGGCGTCCCACTCTAAGTCGTCTACAACAGTATCTACTAAAGCATCACTAATATTATCTCTATAAATTTGCTCATTTGTTTGTTGAACATTTATATTTTTGTTTCTACCTGTAGCGTTAGCCCAAGCTAATACATCTCCAGTTTTCCAAAAAGGTGTTCTACCTTTATTTAAATGTCCTGCCGGGTTTGGCAATCTCTTTCTTTGTCTCCAGCTACTTACTGTTGCTGGCTCTACGCCTAGTAGTAATGCTATTTCGTAAACACCTACTGGCTGATCATCTTGACTATACGTCATTTCACTCCTTTTATTAATGGAAATGGTGTAGTAGCCACAAGTGTCCTCCCTGCTTAACTACACCAAGTCCTTTTTTATTGTCAAGATCGATTTTATTGTCCCGCAATAAATTAATCGATTCCTGCCTATTTAGTGTACACATATCGCTGAAATATGCAAATTTATTTTTATGGCTATTTTAATCTTGCATAGTTGAAGCTTATGGTATAATTATGGTTATGAAAAACTATATCAATGAAGGTATAGAGCCGGAGGTAAGAGAGTTTGACGACTTTGTCATCTCTGTTTCCTTTGATAAAAACTGGCTTTGCTTTGAAGCACAGATTATGGACACTAAAAATAAAGCAGTGCACTATGAGTCTGGTGAATCAAAAGAAAAAGCGTTTGAAAACTCTATGCGTTTGATAAAGGTTCTACAAGTAGAATAACTTTAATCAATTAAATAAAATTATAGAGGCGTTGGGATACTATACGCTTTTTTAAGGAGGCAACAAATATATGATAGCTGAATGTTTATTATTTTTAGTAAGTATTACTCCACCCGATGGTGGAATGAGTAATGAGTGGATGACCACTTATAAAGAGTGTAACGAAATTATATTAGCAAAAGAACACATTGAAATGCTTGTACAACATTTTGATCAAGAGAATTTAGGTACAAGTTATAAAATAATGTGGTGTGAATCAAGGGGAGAGGAAGACGCATTACGAACTGCAGAAGGTAATGATGACTCCGGATTGTTTCAATTTATAGAATCAACTTGGAACTGGGTGGCTCAAAAGCACAACCTACCTAGGTGGGACGAGTGGGAAATCCTTCGTTACGGGCAACCGTACGAAGGACCCACTTCTAAAAGTTCTCACGGATTTGAACAAACAAAAGTACAATTTAGTCCTTACTACAATATTTTGATGGCATCCTTGCTAGCAGAAGAAACTTATAGTAGTGTAAGGTGGACTGATTGGAACTCTAGCAAATGGTGTTGGGGAACTGATGAAGCATTTTTTAAAAACGTTAGAAAGGATTTTATATGGTGGCAAAAATCATTGAGAGATTAAAACTTAGAGTTGCTGATAACATAGCAATGCGTAAATGGGAAAAACAAAAACGAACAGAAGGATTCCCGGCAGAATGGTTTGAGGATAATCCTATTGATGAGGATTATCTATAAAATGAAAAAAACAGTTGATGATTATTTTGTAGAACAAATAGATTTGTATATGGAAGAAGAAGAATGAGAGATATATTTAAAATTTACAGTTTGACAGAGGAAGAACTCTTACAAGACCTCAATGGATTTCCTATGGATGAGGAAGAATAATGGATGGTTTTTTTATAATTGCTGTATTTATTATAGTCAATTCTTTTGCATTGTGGCTAATAAAGAAAAATAAAATATAATGTGGAAAAAGTTTTTAAGATGGGAACAGAAAATATTTTCTGCTCCTTACAAATGGTTTATAAAAAAAGGCATAGTGATTGCCATAGAAACTTCAAAACAAATCTATATGAATATGAATGATTTATACGAATCAAGATATGACGAACCGTATAATGGTAATCCAAACTGGGCAGGCGATGATTAAAAGAAAGGAATATAAATGAGTAGAGTAGATCACGTATATAATGTTTTGCTAAAAGAAGTAAAGGAGCAAAATTTATCTTATATAGATGTAAAGAAACTACAAAGTAAAATAGGTTTATTTATGTTAACGTCTTCATTCAACGAAGACTACGGCTATGATGACTTAGATGAAGAACTATAGACCTCTTCCAGACAATTTAACAATAAGGAAGTCCAAGATTGAAGGTCTTGGACTTTTTGCGTATCGTAAAATACCTCACGATGAAATATTAGGTATGACGCATTACAAAAAAGCTTTAGGTTTTGACAATGAAGAAAATTTAATTAGAACACCGTTAGGTGGTTTCATAAATCACAGTGAAACTCCTAATTGCGAATTGTTAGAAACAGGTAGACATTATGTTCTGCGTACTCTTAGACATATTAAAAGAGGAGAAGAGTTGACAGTTCAATATCGTTGGTATGACCCAAGAGAAGAAGAATGAAAATATTTATAATAAAAAAATTGTTAAAAATTTATAAAAGACTTTTACTTTCAATCTTACAAGTTATTGACAGATTAGAATTTTATGAAGAAATGTATCAATGGAATTATTTTCAAGGAGATTTAATAGGTGTATTCGATTTCGAAATTGCAGAGGAGGAGGAATGACACTTGAAAAATGTATCTTTGTACTAATATCACTTGCACTACTTTATATTGCTACTTATATCGGCAGTAAAAAATAAGAAAGAAATTTTGCAATTTAAGTTGCGATATAACACAAAGTGTGCCAATATGAAGTAGATAGTAACAAAGGGTTGCTACGTAATTAAGGAGATAACTAGTGAAAAAGTATGTAGTTAAAGGTCATTGGAGTAGGAGTTTCTTTGCAGACTCCTACATCAAGGCTAGAGAATATGTAGAGAATGACTTGCAATATGTAAGTTCTAATCTTAATATGAAAGTTAAATCAATTACTGAGGAGGAATAGATTGTGGGATATATCAAAATCCAAAAGACACCTTATAAGTTCCATTATGCTGTCAATATTAGGAATATTGAGTCTGATGAAACTGTTGAATATTTTGAAAATTCAATCATTATTGAAAGCAGTAAGAAAAACCCTTATGAAGACTTTTGGAAAATAGCACAAGATATGCGTAAGAAATATATTAAAAACTATCCCGAGCATAGCTACTACATTGAAGCTTTGACTTGGGGAGAGGAAGAGGAATGAGATACGAATACTTAAATGAAGAAATGATGAATGAGATTTTAGAAGGTCAGATGCGTGAGCTAGAAGCTAGTCACTTTAGTTTGTTGATTGCTAAACCATCACAACTAAATGATCCAACCCAATATCAGCAATGGTATCAACAAAAGATGATGATTGAAACAACAATTATGAGAGTAAGACAACTTAGAGAAAGTGGGGAACTTTTTACATATGAAATTGAAGAAGAGTAAACCTTGTTTTAAAGGATTTCATAGTTGGATAGAAGTTGATGCTGACATATGGACTATTGAAATTTGTAAAAAATGTGGTACTTATTGGGACTTTGATGTCTTAGCTTGGTGGGAAAAAGTAAAATGGGAAATAAAAGATATTATTGCTCATAGGCAAGCAAGAAAATGGCTTAAAGAAAATTGGGAAAAACCTTTTTAAATGACAACTTGTGATTATAAAAAATGTAAAGAAGAAGTGTTTAACAACAATGGAGCGTTGTGGTTAGATATGAGTGGTGGATATGGTGACTTTGTAGATATCTTTGGAGATAGAGATACATTACTATTGTTATGTCATAAGCACGCACACAAATTTGCAAATTTTTTAGGAAATAGTAAAAAACTTAGAGGTTATACAAGTACATCTCATAGTGTATATAGTAAGCTTAGTTTTTTTCACAATGCTTGGGATTCTCACACTTGGGGTAGCTACTTATCTGCATTTTTTATTACTTTGTTTTGTGAAAGATCATTAACAGGTGCAATAGAAATTTTGAAAGAAAAATATAGAACACATTTACAGTGGACTAAAGAAGATATAAACGATGAAAATTCTAAACAAAACTATGAAGAGTTTTGGAATAGATTTTTCTTTAACAATTGGGGATACGATGACAACAGACGTAATAATAGGGCATCTAAATAAAACCGGTAGGTTTGGATTAACTCCATTGCAATCTACTGAGACAACTAATCAGTTTGAACATTACGATGCAGACAATCATCAATTTATGGTAGAGATAAAGTCAAGAGATTTTAGATATGCTGATTGGCTTATAGAAAGATACAAATACGAAGAAAATATGGAATTAGCAAGAATTTCTAGTCGAATGTTTGTATACGTAACGGAGTTTGACGGAACTATATATGTATGGAATATGTACGATTTAGCTTGGTTAGAGTATGAATTAAAATGGGAAAACGATAAATCTATGCCAAATACTACAGAATTTGGCGATAAAGGTCGTAGATATAAGAGTGTTGCATATCTTCCGGAAAACATATGTTGGTTTACGCTAGAAGTTTAGATCATCTACTATAATGTCATTATGGATACACCTTATAAAGTTAATTGGGTTTTTGTAACACGTTACACTCAAGATCAAGTTCGTAATGAAAAAATTGAAGAAGTTAACGAACATATTGAAGAAACTATAGAAAGAGCAAAAGAAGTTTTAAGTGGTTCAATTGTAAATATGATAGGTTTAAATCAAGACTTACAAAAAGTTTTTAAGCAATTAAGCGGTGCGTTGAATACAATAGAAATGTATGACGATTGGATGGAGTCTGATAAAACAACAGTTGAGACTTTGTTAGGGGATATTGATGATAAATGATATACGTGACCTCAACACTAAGTGCATATACTGTACAGCAGCAATAGGACAAAATTGTAAAGAAACTTGTTTTTTAGAGGTATTCAATAAATCAGTTTTGACAAGCCCGGCTTTTGTACCATCTAAAAATATTTCAAACTTAGTTGGACAATTATTTGCTGAAGAATTAGTAGCTTATATGACACTTGTTACTAAAGCTTTAGAGAATATGAAGTTTATGGGTCGTATGCAAGCTCTTTCAAATGATTACGAAGATTTACATAGTTTTGCTTCAAGTCTACACAAAGCAGGTAAGCTACAAAAAGGTAACGAAGTATTAGAATTTTATAAAGATCCAAAAAGATGGGAAGGCTTGTCAAGAATATGGTCTGAATTAGGTAAGCCTAGTGGAGAAAGATCAGAAAGCTGGGAGATTTATAAAAATATAGTAGAGGAACAATATGGTAAATAAACCAAAACAACAAGGAACAACCTATGAAACTTTTTGTGTGAATAGGTTAAATGAGATACCAAGTATAAAGGCACAAAGATTAGCAGAAGGTGGTATGAATGATAGAGGAGACTTAGTTATAGAAAAAGCAAAAAGTTTTGATGTCATAGGAGAATGCAAAAATAGAACAAATTTAAATTTACATCAAACATTACGTAAAGCTTTAGAAAAGTCTGGACAGTTTGAAACAGTTGTCTATTGGAAAAAATTAAAAAGAAAGGGAGGGAATAGCAAAAGAACACCAGATGGAGAACCGGAGGTTGTTGCAATGACACCAGAGTTCTTTGAGTGGCTTTTGCGTCAAGTTCACTAATGGCTGATAAATATTTGTCGAAAGACGAAAGAAGAAAGATGAACACGTTCAACAGAAGTAACGGTCGTTCAAAACAAGAGAGAGCAAAATCATTATTAGGTGTACCAGAAAGACTATTTGGTGGTAAGTCTGCTGATGAAGAACATTGGAACAGTGAAGTACGTTTTGAAGTCAAAAGTGGTAATCAAGTAGAACCGATTGCTACTAGATTTTATAAAGCAGAAAAACAATCTTCTGAATATGCAGGCAGACAAAAAGATGGTAGTATTAATAAACCATTTGCAATGGTGGCTATGCCACACGGAACTGGTGACGGAATATTTTTATGTAGACTTTCAGAGATACAAAAAGTTGTTGAAGGTTTACAAAAAAATTGGGAAAAAAGTAAAGAGCAATTAGAGGAAGAGTAAATGTCAAAAATATCTGTAAAAGAAAAGATGTTATTAGATTTACTTAAAACTTATAATTTAGAACCAGAGTTAATATTTTCAGCTGTTATGGAAGGTATTGCTCAAGCACAAATAAAGGAGGAATAGTGAACAGAGCACAGCGAAGACGACTTAAATCTAAAAAGAAACAAGGTGTTCGTGTTTCAAGTAGAAATAGAGGAACAACACCTAAATTTAATAGTTGGCAAAAATTAGAAAATCGCACAGCTGTTTTTTATAATAAAAATATGGAGGAGGAGTAATGGATTTAATAAGTTTAATCCACGCTTATGAAAACGGAGAAACAGATCTTCAACAAGAAATTTTTCTTTATGCTGAGTTAGTTAGAACTGGTAAAGCTTGGACTTTACAAGGACACTATGGCAGAGTAGCTATGGAAATGATTGACTTGGAATTTATAAGTAAAGATGGTAAGGTACTTAAAGTACCATTAGAGGACTAAAAATGAAAAAACTAAAACGCTATATGTACACAGTACAGGTTACAGAAGATTATTTATTTGACGCTGAAGACATAAATACAGCTATGCAAATAGCCGGCTTGATTCAAGCAGTAAATGATCCAGAGTTAGCACAAGAAATAGTTGAAAACAACAACGGTTTTGTACAAGTAGATGTAGTGGAGACAATCGAAGAGGAGGAGTAGTGGCTTGGTTACAAAGCGATTCTAAACTACGAAACCATCAAAAGGTTGAAGCTGCAGCTGAAGACTTAGGCATATCAAAGATCGAGTTTATCGGGCATCTTCACTTAATGTGGTGGTGGGTTATAGAATATAAAGAAAAAGGTTTAGTCACACCTTATGGAAATATAAAAGATGATGAAAGAGAATTAGCTATTGCAAAGTTGCTTGCAAAAGGTGCAGAATGGGAAGACGATCCTATAACTTTTTACAACACACTTGTTAAATATGCTTGGATAGATGTTTTAGATAACGGGGATGTCGAAATACACGATTGGAATGAATTATCCGGTAAGTATTCAATTCGCAAAGAACAAGCAAAAGAAAGACAAAGAAAGTTTAGAGCTAAGCAAAAAGCTAAAGATGAATTTTACAATCCTAAACAAATTGATATGGAAGCAGAAGTTTGGGATGGTAAAGGAGAAATTGTAGAAAGTGTATCTACTGTTGATAGAGGAGAGGGAGCGACTTTAAATCAAAGATTGTTTTCTTCTCTTACTAGAACTATTAGAGGTGGTTGGGATGATATGCCACAAAATGAAAGAGGTAGATATAATCAAGCAGTTGGTCAGCTTGCAGAAATAAATGCAGACCCCGAAGACATACCTGTTAGGTATAAACACTATGTAATGAAGTATGGTTCAACACCTACTCCACAAGCATTAGTAAACAACTGGGGTGACTTAGCAAAGCAACCTGTAAAACTATCTAACGATGAACTATCAAAGCTAAATAAGAAAGCTAGAGAAGGTGGTTCATTAGACTCGTGGGCAAATGAGTAAGACTGCTTTATATAGATTTTGGTTAGATGATGAACTACTTTATGTAGGAATATCTCTAAATGTATTCGCAAGAATATCACAACATAAAAGAGACAAGGATTGGTTTGACCAAATAACAAATATAACTGTTGAACATTTCGACACTAGGGAAAAAGCATTAGACGCTGAAGCAAAAGCTATAAAAGATGAAACTCCAAAGTACAACATAGCACTTAACAATGGAGTATATGTTAGCTTAGATAGAGAGTCTGAAATAGCTAGACTTGAATCAGAAGTTGAAAATCCAACTATGTCTGATGAGTTTAACGAACAGTACAACGAGTTAAAAGAAAAAATAATGCACCTATCTTTAGAGAAGATTGGTGAATCCGACATCAAAAGAAAGTATTCTTTCTTACCTAGTTATGAAGAAAGTCTAAACAATCCAAATGATGTACTAAAATTGGCAAGTGAGCTTGCTAATATGGATTATGCTATAGATCAAGCAAGACTTATAGCAGAAAAAAACCTAAGAGAATACGTAGAGGACATTTATTATGGCGAAAGAATTAGTAAGTAAACAAGAGTTCGTTGTAATGATTCAATGGATCAATGCACGATGGAATAATAACTTATACACAAACAATGCCAATGTTAAAAGATATTGGGATGATTTTAAATTTTTCTCACCCGATACGGTATGGGAAGCACTTAACGACCTGTTTGACGCAGGACTTAAATTCGCACCTACTCCAAGTGAGTGGAAGAGACAATGTACAATTGTTTCTCAAGCACACGCAGGAGAATATGAAAGGCGTGAAAGAGAAGATGTTAAGGGTGAACTTGTATCGGGAGATGCCAAAGCTAGTAATCGTGAAGGTCTAAAAAGATATTTAGACGGAATGGGTTACGAAAGCTTTTGGCACGCGGTATATGAAAAAAATCGTGAAAAATTGGAGAATGGTACATTAGAACCGTACCAAGACCCAAAGACTTACGAGCAACCGTGGGAAAAAGCTAAGGAATGGTTCCTTGAGGGTAAGAGAGGACATCTTGCTGGTGTCGATCTTACAGAAAAGGAATAACGTATGATAATTGCCGAGAGGAGAATAAAATGGCAGTAAATAATGTTACCTTAATTGGTAATGCAGTAAATCCAGACTTAAAAACAAGTGCTGGTGGTATGGAATATCTTAACTTTGGACTTGCAGTCTATACAGGTCAAGATAAAGATACCAAAGAACCTATCACATCTTGGTTTGATGTTGTTTGCTTTGGAGACACAGCAACTAACTTGTTCCAATCTGTTGCTGGTAACAAAAGCGTAAGAGTTATTGTTAACGGTAAAATGAATGTGGAACAATACACAAAGAAAGATGGTAGTCAAGGACAGTCTGCAAAGATTGTAGCTGATGAAGTTGGTATCAGTACTAAATCTGCAACTGCAATAGTAAATAAAATATACAAAGATGGTGGATCAGTTCCGGGCGTATCTAAGGGTATGCCGGTAGAAGGTAGACCTATGGAGGATATTCAAAAAGATCCTGCAACAGGTGAAGCCTTAGAAGCACCATTCTAAAGGAGTATATATGAGTGAAGACATCAAAGTCGAATATGTAGCTTTATCAGAAATCATTGGGGCAGATGTAAACCCTAAAGATCACGATATAGGACAAATATACCAAAGTATGAAACGATTCGGTTTTACATCACCAATTATGATGAATGAAAAAACCGGTAAATTGTTAGCTGGACACGGTAGGTTGGAAACGCTAGCAATGTTTAAAAAGGGTGGAGATACACCACCGGATAGAATCCGTGTTCGTGAGGAAGATGGAGAGTGGCTGGTTCCGGTTTTAAGAGGTATAAATTTCGATTCTGATGTCGAAGCTCAAGCATACTTACTTGCAGATAATAGATTAACTGAATTAGGTGGTTGGCACACTGATGAGTTAGTTATGTCTTTGCAAGGAATATTACAAGAAGGCGGAGATTTAGAAGGAGTAGGTTGGGACTTAGATGATGTTGAAGACTTAATTACAGATTCAGAAAGAGAAAGATTTGAAGTAGAATCTATAAGAGAAGTATCTGATGAAGAAGATTCAGTACAAATAAGAGTCGGAAGATATAGATTTAAAGTCGAACCGGAATATTTTTACGAATGGGAAACAATGGTAAACGACATACTTCAAACTAATGATCCCGAGGAGTTTATAGAATGGATAAAAGAACAACTAAAAATGGGTTAAAAAACGAGTGGGACTTAACAGGAAAGCTTAATAGAGTAACTACACAAAGAGGTAATTTTGTTTTTATAACTGATTACGAATATTATAGATTAGTTCCGGGTAGTGATATTTATGGAAAGATAATTAAATATCCATACATAAAATTAATTACACCAGAAAATTTAAAATCTGAAATGAAAAAACACGATATATCAGTAAGTTACTTATCACATAAAACTAACATTAGTAGTTGGGACTTAATGAAATTAATGTATTTAAAAAATGTAGATGTAAGTTTAGATGCTATGTCAGTAATTTATAACTTGATACAAGAAATAGCTGATACACAAGTATCTCATATAAAAGTTTTAAGTCACCAAGCTTTAAAAGATTTAATGTTTGAGTTTGATGTTAGAGATAGTGACTTAGTAGAACATTCGGGTGTTGACAGAGAAATAATTAGAAAAATTAAAAAAGGAGATACATCTGTAGGGTATACACTTTATGAGAGTGTTTCTAAACATATGTATGATTTGTATATGATGACGAACCCAAAAGATTATTATGTTCGATGAACTTTTAGATGCTACCAAAGATATAATGATCTCATTTGGAGTAGATACAAGTTTTTGGGCTAATGAGGCAACATTTGATTTGATTGAGTCAGCAAGAATAATTGCTAATGAAAAAGAAGATGCTTTTGAAAATGGTTGGGAATTAGCTTTATATTTTTTAGAAGGTATGACATCTGTATTAAAAGAGCAAGCTATAGCAGATAGTGAAGCTGGATTTCATACTACTAATGACGGAAGATTAATTACAAGTGTTATTGCTTCACAAGATGGACTACAAGAAGAAGCACTTAATCTAATTCAAAACGCAAAAGGTCATCAAGTTGTAGATGTATATCAAGAAGTTTTGCAACCTTTAAATTTACATTGTCCTACTTGTGCTTGTGAAACTGAAATCAATATGTATGAAGATGTCATAGACAAAAGAGAACAATACTTAGAGAAACTAAAAGAAGTCTTAGGAAAATCGGATTAAAAACTCGTATTAATGAAGCTCAATAATGGCATTGGGTGTAC
>MDTB01024634.1_pt1 | contig 12868 bp, 8 predicted proteins | sample 811161 | NCBI WGS metagenome assembly MDTB01 (sample SAMN05326650, study PRJNA326480) | marine metagenome | isolation source: seawater | place: Mediterranean Sea | collected 2009 | reverse complement strand
CCCCCTGAAGAAGAAAATGGTGCTACTAACACTCCCTCTGAAGAAGAAAATGGTCCTGCTAACAATTCTGTAACAGGAACTGAATCCGAAGATGAAGATACATCCTTGAAAACCGAATTAAATTCACAATTCAATAATTCAAATGTTACAGAACTTACACCTAACGAACAAAGTAAATTAGATTTATCTGGCGATGGAGGATTAAAATCGGGAACAAATACAAATACAAATAATAACTCAGAAAAATCAAATGTAGAATTAACAAATGAAATTAATGAGTTAAAACAAAAATTATTAGAAACAACACAGGAAATATCTACTTTTTGTTCAACTATGATGAATAACAAGCAGAATAATACTAGTGGTGCTGGAACCAACAATAACACTGCTGGAACAAACAATGAAGGTGCTGGAACCAACAATAACACTGCTGGAACCAACAATGAAGGTGCTGGAACAAACAATGAAGGTGCTGGAACAAACAATGAAGGTGCTGGAACCAACAATGAAGGTGCTGGAACCAACAATGAAGATGCTGGAACAAACAAGGAAGGTGCTGGAACCAACAATGAAGGTGCTGGAACCAACAATGAAGATGCTGGAACACAGAACAACGCTAATCCTCCAACTGAAGGTAATGAAACACAGAACAACGCTAATCCTCCAACTGAAGGTAATGAACCACAGAACAATGCTAAAGCAAAAGAAGGTGTTAATACAAATGCTAACTCAGAAGGTAATAACAATCCTCCAGCAGAAGGTGGTAATGCCAATGCTAATCCTCCAACTGAAGGTAATGAACAGAACAATGAAGGTGGTAATGCCAATGCTAATCCTCCAGCAGAAGGTAATAACAATGCTAATCCTCCAGCAGAAGGTAATAACAATGCTAATCCTCCAGCAGAAGGTAATGAAAATGAACCAGAAAAGAATAATGCTGAGGTAGGCAAAGAAAAACCTAAAACTAAAAAAGAAAAAAAACAATCAGGTGGTTCAAAGAGTTATAAATTTGAAAATCTCTCAAAGAAAACACAAAAGAAAGTTGTTAAAGAAGTATTAAATCAATTAAGTAACAATAATAAAAATAAAAATAAAACAAATAAATCTAAAAGACGCCGTCTTCAAAGAAGAAGTAAATCACAATAAACTTAAATAGTTATTACCATTACTATTTTATCAAATTGGTCTTCTTTTAATTTAAACCCACATTCCTCGTAAAAACTTTTAGTTTTATCAAAAGTAGGATTTTTTTTTAATAGATTTAGATGAAGATTATTATTTGAATAAATGATATCATTCGATTCCTTTAACTCTTCTTTTTTTAACAAACTTAAAAAATGTTTAAATAATAAACTCATGTAACCTTTTTTACGTTCAACACTATTAGTACATATAGTCCATATATATCCAGTTGAAATAGTAAAATATGATAACGGTTTAATTTCCTTTAACGAATATTTTATTAGTAAGAAATTAGAATTGTAACTCAAATAGTTGTTCATCTTATCTTTTATAGATTTATATTTTTCTTGTACATAATTTTCATAGTCAAAACAACCTTCTCCCGATAAATTATCAGTAAGTAACATATTTCCTAGTTTTGAAAAGAATGGATTTAAATTATCATTACAATCTTCAGTAAACATATTTCCATATGGTTTTTTTGTAAAAATACAAAATATATCATCAACTACATGAGATAAATAAAATCCACATTGAGTATTTAATTTAATATCATTTTTATATATTTCTTCACTAATATCATCAATTACCTTTTCTTTAATTACCATAATATACTATTGTAAAAATAAATTTAAATATTTATTAATTTATAAAATAAATTTAACTATTTTATTAATTTATAAAAATAAAATAAAACTATAACAATCCATGTAATTCCTCTCTCGCATCGTGTGTATGAAAATGAATTTCTCTATTGTTATGATCATGTTCCATAAGTTCATCTCTTAAGAAATAATAATATTTTGTAGTTTCATCAGCGGTATCACATGGCACTGGACCAATTGTTTCAATATTTCCTCCTTGTTTATTTAAGTTAAATTTAGCCAAACATGTATTATTTAATAAATTTCCTTTTTGTGATTTAGGAATAATTGATTTAACTCCTTTTGGAAATAAACCAGTTAGATCACCAGAACTGGCTGTAATGTCATGTCTTTCTCCTTTAAAGTTTGGTTCGCTATATGCAGTAACCTTATATAAATCTCCTGTTATTTTAATACTCATCATAGGCGTATTGCCATTTAAATTTATATTAGCCATAGGTTTAGTTCCGACAATTCTTGTCCATCCTGAATATTCTTTTTTACTAAATATCTGAAATGGTTGTAAATCTGTAAAAGTAATTATTGAAAAAGGAATCTTACCTTTCATGTATTTTATATTATTTTTATTTATACATTCGTCTTCGATACAAATTTTATCGTCAAAATGATATGGAAGAAACTTTATCTTTCTTAAATAATCTATATTTAAAAGTTTATCTGGAGATAACGTAATTCCATTTCTAATAAATAATGTATTATTTGTACCTAAAGTAACATCATTATTTATTTTAGAAATTTGTTGAGCTTCATTTCGTTCTGCATCATCTGCTCCTACAAATATTTTACCAGTTGAAGTTTTTAAGTCAGATAAACTATTTACTGTATCTGTTTTAATTTTATAGTCCTCAAAATTTTCTTTTTTTTTGTTATACAATTTATTTGAAACAATTATTATTAATACAAATATTATTAAAAGTAAGATAACTACTAGTATATTCATTAATAATATAAAATAAAAAAATATTTTAATAAATTATTCATGAGATATTTCCATCATTAAATTATAATCTTCATTACCATAATGAAGGTCTCCTGGTTGATTTGTTCCATATCTTTGAAGGTCACTATAACTCATACCAAGGCGTTGGTTTAATTTAAATGTAGTATAAGATTCGTCTTCGCCGCCATTATTATAACATTTTTTCTTACCTAAATAAGCTACTAAATTAGGTTCATATTTATATGGTCCTCCTTGTTCACGACAAGACCAAACTGATGTATATTTTTTGCCTAAACAATTTGCATCTTTATAGTTGTCTTGTGTGGGTCGGTCACTACCTGTTTTAATTTGGAAGTAGGTATCACCTAATAAAAATTTTAAATCTCCTAAATCTATACATTCTTCATCTATACAAACAGTTTCTCTTCTTGCTTTTGGTAACTCTAATGCGTTATTAAATTCACCTGAAGAAATACATTCAATATCGGTTACTCTATTTCCATTGGATTCATATATACATAAATTTGTTCCTCCTATCTTGTTACCCATTCTATCATCTCCTGTTTTTAATGCGGGAGATCCAGATCCAGATCCAGAAGTAATATCGTAGAAATTATCTTTAATAGTAATAATATCACTAAAATTCTCTTTACTCATTTCTTTCACATGATAACAATATAATATTATTAAAACTATTACTGAGAATATTAATAAATTAATTAAATTTTTTTCTAAACTTTTGGTTTTCATTAATATAATAAAACAAAAAATTAATTAATAATATTAAGTTTTCCACAAAAATCGCTTATTTTATTATAACCTTTTTCTTTCATTATATCCAATAATTCATTTTCTAATCTTTCAAATACCTGAATTCCTTCAATATAGAATTGTGTTCCAACCTGAACTGCTTTAGCACCACATAGTATATGTTCAAATACATCTTTTCCATTAGAAATACCTCCACAACCAATTATATCACAATTTGTTAATTCACTAAATTTTCTAACATTTGCTAAAGCAATCGGTTTTACAACTGTTCCTCCTATTCCTCCAAACCCGCCTTTAGGTTTAATTACTACACTTTCAGACTCATAATCTACAACAAGACCATTCCCTAAAGAATTAATACATGTAATTGTATCAATATTATACTTATTTATAATATTTGCGACCTTGTCAAAATGTGAAAAATCAAAATAAGGTGGTAATTTTAAACCAAAATTAAATTGTTTATCAACATTTTTTCTTATATTTACAATTTTATTAACCTCCAACAAAATTAGGTCCATAACTTCAAAATCATAACCTATTTGCGGTTTTCCTATAACATTTGGACAAGATAAGTTTAATTCTATTCCCGATATCTGTGTATTCTTAATTGATTCTTCAACTATTTTTATGTTATCCTCAATACACAATCCGCTAATTGATAAAAAATACGGTTTTGTAAATTTAGATGTTAGATTTTCATCAATATAGAAGTTATACCCATGATTCGGTAATCCGGAAGAATTTATACTCACAGTTTTACCATCATCCCAATATATTGGGTTAGGATTACCATGTCTTAATTCTAATGTACAACTTTTGCTTATTATTGCTCCTACATTATTTGAATTATTTAATTCTAATAATTCATCTAAATTTTTACAATAAACGCCCGAAGCATTCATAAAACATTTATCTAAAAAAATATTACCTAATTTTGTTTCTATCATAATTAAAATAATCTAACGATTAATTTTTAAATAAATAAATAAATAAATAAACGGAAAATTATTTAATGTTAAATATTTTTAAAATTTATTCATCAAGATGGGAGTGAATATGAGCGTAATCGGTTATAGGTCTCATCTCTGCCCGTAAATAATATTGGTCACCGTAATATGAATTTCCAGTGACAGAATGATATTGTGTTCCTGTGTCAGCATAACAAGTTTCTGTGCTATCTTCAATTATATCTTTTGCCCTTCTATAATCAGATGGTTGCATATGGAAAGGATGAACCAATACATTTGAAAATCCTGGATTTTGACCAAACTCTACTGAATACGGTTTAATTGGGTTGAAACGATCACGATTATTATCATTTTGTAAGTCTAGTCTTACCGCATTATTACCATTTATCATACTAAAATGCATATCTGTTATACATTCATCTTCACCAGAGTTACTAGGGTCAGAAAAACACAATTTATTATGGTTAACATTTTTTTGGTCATTATTGTAATAAACCTGTTTTTCTCCTTTTTTAAATTTGGGTATTGAATTTGTTTCTTCATTAAATGATTCTAAATTAGTAGCGTTCATACAATTAGTATTTAATCCTGTGAAAATTGAAAAAGTGCTATTTTTCCCTAAGCAAATGTTGCTTACGCTATTACCATCCCCATTTATAAATATATTTCCTTTGGTTAAATCTACATCTTTTAATTGATTTTGAAACTCACCCATTGCCGCTGCTTGTAACTTTTCTCGTTCTTTATCAGATTCTATACTACTACTATAACCTATAAAAAGATTTTTACCTATATGAACATCATAAGCACTTATATCATAACTCTCTGAAAAATGTTCCTTTTTATTAAATATATTAGAAATATCTTCTAATAAAACATCTCTTTTAAAATAAAATAGTAATCCTACTATTACAAAAAATATTACTAAAAAAATTATAATATCAAGTTTATCCATTAATATATATAATCAAAAAAAATTTACATACCAAGTTTATTAGTTAAATTATCAATCATACTATATAAATCATTAATTTCATCATTTTGTCTATTTAATACATCACTATCGATGTTTTCTTTATCTGGATTAAGTTTTCCTTTATTAAATTTACCTTTATTTCTACATAAATCTTTGGAAATCTTTTTAAATTCATACAATCTTTTTAAATCTCTACCAAGTTCGGTATTTATATCAAATTCTTCATCTAAATATTCATTTCCAGTTTTAAATTTAATAATTTCAAGATTGTCTAAAATTTCGTCGTGTTCTTGGTCAAATTCTCTTAAAGGAACAAATTTTGAACTAAAATCAGGGTGAAGTTGTTTTTTTATGCCATCTTTTGTCGTAGCAATAAGACATCCATCATTATCGTATACCAAATCATACACTTTAGTTTTATTTGCATTCTTTACATCCCATTTTGAATCCCTCCAATGTTCGGTTTTTTTCCTATAAATAAAATTATCTATTAAACCAATACCTATCATATATCCTTCTTTATCAAACATAACTTTTCTCATAGGTTTATCAAAATTTATAGGTCCAACCCAATCACCGTAAGAAAGCATTCTATTTTTACTTTCATAAATTTGTCCATCATAACTACTACATCCTAAAAGTTTACCAAATTTAATATCATTACATAATGAACGCATTTTTTTGTTTGAATCAAAATAGACCCAAGGACTCTTGAAATCACTTGTTTCCTTCTTAAATATATCATATTCGGCAACTCCGTTATTCATTTTTACTCCTACTGCTGTCAACCTTTTATTTGAGTCATATGTTAAATCTACTATAACATGTTCTTCACTTAGTGATAAGTTTTCATTAGGTTTTAACCATCTATTTGATTCTAAAGAATTTGTATAAATAAAGTTGTCTAAATGATTACCAGGTTTATCACTTGATAAGTATGCACCTAAATACAAATTAGGTTCATCAAATGCTGGAATAATACTATGAACTGGCATTACCATATTCCTCCTTTTAACTGATGGTTCTTTTGTAGTTGTAACCTGTCTTGTTACTCCTCCTGAAAAATTTTCTAATGATTTTGGTAAGTTTTCACTAAAAAGACTGAATAATATAATTATAACTAAAATTATGTAAAGAACTACCAATAACCTACTTTTATTTAACCATTGTATTATTTTGTTGTTGTTCATTACCTATTAATATATATAAATAAAATTAAAATATAAATAATATTTATTTAAGATTTATTTTAAATTTGCCCATACTATCTATATTTTCCTGAGCCTGTTTAATAGCGTTAATTTGTTTTTGAGATTCATCGCTTGTTCTAAGAGTGTATAGATTTTGATTGTATGCTTGTGTTACAGACATTTCACCCATCATTTGATTAACATCATTTTGTAACTTATCTATTTGACTATTTTTCTTTTTAACAAATTCGCGTGCCATTCTTTTGAATATCATATTGTTATTGGTTGGTCGATCCATCTTTTTCATTTTTTTACAAAAATTAATTAGTGTATTTGTATTGTTATCAACAGTGTTAAAATATTTAAATTCATTATCAACTAAATCAATTGACCCTTTTTCGCTTTTTCTGAAAAATTCAATTATTTTATCAGTATGTTCTAATTCACTATTGAAAAGTTCTACTAGTTCTCCTACAATTACATTACTTTCTTTTGCTGCATCTATTTTATCATTTGCTACACTTTTAGATAATTTACCTGATAATCCTAGTAATATAATTGTGTCTATAAAGTTAAAACTTAGACTTCTAACAACAATTTTTAAAGTTATTTGTAGTCTTGACTCTATTAAACTAATTAATTTATTTTTTATATTTTTATCAATACTATTTGAACTATCAATAAATGTTATTAAATCCATGGCACTTTTTTCTAAGTTTTCTGAAGAATCTTTAAACTTTCTATTAGAATTTATAATGTGCGAATTTATTATTGATATAATATCTTCATATGAAGCACCATCTACACCGGCTTGTGATGTAACTGAAGAATCATTAATATACTTATTATTAATTTTTTCTAAATCCAAATAGTTAGGTGCTCCTTCAGTAAAATATGTCAATTGGTCTTCGTAGATATTCTTTATTTCAAATAGCATATTCTTAAAATGCTCATAAAATTTATTTTTCGATTCTAAGTTATCAATTTCATCAATAGTTAAAATTATGTCATCTATAATACCCTTTAAAAATGTTTTTCTAGAATATAATAAAGAAGGTGGAACATTATTATTTATGTCCATTTTTGGATTAACTACATAAGTTTTAACCCCTTCCTCAATTACTGGTTTTCTAATAATCTGGTCAAGGTTAAATTTTTTACGAATAAAGTAATTTGCTATATCAATATCATTCCTAAATAAATCCTTTTCTTTAATTACATAGTTTTTATAACTTCCAAATACCTTCATATTAATTTCACGTAACTCATCTAATTTCTTACCACCCATCTGTGAACTTTGAAATTTTTCAACAATTTCAGTATTATCATTTTTCTGTTGATTGGTAAAATATTCGTAAATAAAATAAATAGTAACGCACACTAATATAGCCAATACTGACGCTAATTCCTTTTTACCTAACATAATATTGTTCATGTTACTATAATATTATAATAAAATAAAATAAATATTAATTAAAATCATTATCAATATAATTGGCCTGCTCTCTTAATTTCTCTTTATCACATCCATAGCATTTATCTATACCTATTTTATCAATGTCTACATAATCATCGCCTCTATCTGAACATTTTTGAGTATCGGAAGCATTCTTAGAATAATCTTCATCGAAATTATCACTATTAATACTAGATTTATTTTTCATTCCGCTTAAAAAATTCTTCATTTTTTCAGAGTCACTCACATTTAAATCTAGTTCAACACTATTATCATTTAAGAATCCATCATCATTGAGTGATTTGACAATATTGTAGTTTTCATTAAGTTTTCTTTGCTTACTTGACATACATTTTTTATTAATCTTTTCACGACGTTTCTTTTCAATAGTTAAATATTTAACTATTTCTTTTAATTCGTGTATTTTCTTATCTTGTTCCTGTAATTCTTTATAAATTCTATCATTTTCGCGCATTTGTTGTTTTTCTTCTCTTTGAAGTTGCTGATTCTCTAATAGTTCGCATTTCGTTTCAGCATGTTCGAGAGACTTAAACATATCCATTAACTTATCTGAATTATTTGCGTAATCTACAAATTCGTAAGTATTTTCGAATACATCTTGAGAAGATTTTGAACTATCAGACATTGTAGGAGTTTCTCCTTGAAATCCTTCTACTTCTACTTTTTTAGGTTTTAAGTTTAATATAATAGAAAGAACTATCAAAAATAATAAAACAAACATTAAAACTAAAATAACTATTGGTTTGTTAGATTTCATATATTATTTACATACAAAAAATAATTAAAAGAAGTTATTATAAAAATCATTTATTTTTATTGAATCAATCATTGCTTGTGAATGCTGATAACTTCCAAAGAGTCCTAGACTAGGATTTCTTACTATCCATGTTACATTTGCTGAACTTTTATTATCTATATCAATCGCTGTATTTGTGTTAATACTTATATTTCTATTATTTGAATTTATCGATTCTATTTCTATTATTTTTTCGTAAATATCCACTGTTTTAATCTTAAATTTATTAACTGAAGTATCAGGTGTTATATTATATGTGGTTGAATTATTTGTTTCTATTTCAATTAAATCTCCAGGAGTTATTGACCCTAACTCTTTATTTGTATGAATAAGTTGTGTTGTATCTGATGACCCTGCGTTTTTATGTTCAACCTTATTAACAAGTCCCATAATAGGTTCTATATCTCTCATATAATATTTCTTATTTTCTCTAGTAATAAAATTAATATCGTCAAATTCGGTTGTTATTTTCTGAATTTGTTTATAATCATTGTTTCCTATATCAGCAACATTTGTTAAAATATTCTTCAATGAGGTCATATTTTGATTTGGACTACATTTATTATTATTTCCATCCCAATAACATATATCACTAACTATTTCAGGATTTTTACATTCTGATTCATTTAATAATGAACATGGCATTCTTTCTTTTGAAACACATTTATTTATATTTAATCCGTTATGTTTAGAATCATAAACATTTGCTAACCTACACTTATTTGTATTACACTCGCCTGTATTTAAATAATCGTAATGACATGAGTTAAAATTATCTTCAGAAAATACTTCATTATTATTTACACAAGAGTTACCATCTAATTTACAATGGTTTGAACCATGAATTTTATTACCCATATTGTCTACTTTTACCTTAGTAGGACAACTATCAGAATCATATAATTGACATGGTTGATTCATTCGAACATCTGTACAAAATCCATTTTTCTCAAGTTTTGGTTCACATCTATTTTCCCCTTGATTGAATTCACATAAATCATATGAATTACATGAAGATTCGCTTATCAAGTTACCACAATAATCAACACTTGAATTCTCCGACCATCTACAAAAATTTTGTTGAGATGATGGATCGTAATTTTTATTATAGTCTAAACAATCATCTCTTGAATTATGAAGATTACATGAATTACCTACTTTAGACAAACATACCTTTTTACTGGTATCCCACTTACATTTAAATGAGTTACATTCAACACTAGCGTCAATTCTATCTGAATTCTTATTATTATTTATTGCTTCACAATCAACTAATTCCTTTTTAATAGGAGTGAATACTTCTTGCTCACCATCTTCGGTTTGCGAGGAATCCGATTGAGTAGCATAGTAAGGGTGATTTTCTTTTCGAATACAACCATCATCATACCAAATACATCTGTCAACTGGACAAGAAAACTCTGAACTAAAATTTACACAATCGGTCATGTCTTCTAAACCATAAGAGTTTGATCCTGGAGATACCCAACTGATAGGAGCATCTCTTTTATAACATTTTCCATCTTGCCAGAAACATGAGAATGAAGATGATGTTTTTCCATCACATTCTTTTTGATTATTTATGTCAACACATGAGAAAAAATTTGCTTCGTCAACTAAATTATCATGAATACATGTTCTATACTCTGTAGGATTATGCCCTCCATTCCGTTTTTTTAAGAAATTACAACTTGAATTTTCATTTTCAGCACAAATACTTTCGGCATTAGTTGAAAATCTATTTGTATCAGGATTATAAATACCTGATTCGCATCTATTTAAGTGTGACTCAGATGTTTTGAAAAAACTATCAGGATTATCATGTTTATTATTTTGGTCTTTGTGTGAAATATACATTACTCTTTCTGAATCATAGCATCTATTTACTACTACATTATTTTCGTCTACACTATTAATTTGTTTACAGTGAGGAATTATTTCTTCTGGATTTGTAGAATCAAATAAACATTTTGTCCCATCTGAACAATGCTTTGGTTTACAAACATTAGTGGCGCTGTTCCATTTACATCTTTTATTATAATTACAACCTTCCTCATTAGATAAATACATACATTTATCACTAATATTTAAAGCCGCAGAACATTGTCCTTTACCTGAACCTGCTTGTTGCCAAGCGCAAATACCCCGTGTTTTTTCAACAGTGCAATCTTCCTCTGTAATTTTTTTACACTGTTCATTTAATTTGCGAGAATCTTCTTCGTCATAGAAAAAATAATTTTTACTATTAAATCCTAGATTCTTTTCAAGGAAATCGGGTATTAACATTTTTTGTAAGGTAATTCCTTCTCTTACACTATCATGATCCTCTTCATGTTCAAAAAATATATTACATTCGCCACGTATTGATATAATGAATAATTTATATAGTCCTTCAAATTCATAATTTTCAAAAAATACATGTAATATTTTTCGTTCATTTTCATCTAGATTTATATTATTTATGTAATCACCTAAAATAACTTTTGCTCTACTAAATGAGTAAAAAAGATAACTTAAGTATTTACAATTAAACTTTTCTAAGAAATTATCTACTATTATCTTTGTTCTTAATTTTAATAAAACAAGTACAAGTTGATAATAAAATGAAAGGTTAATTTGTGTCTCTTGTTTCTTCTCAGTATCTGGATCATATAATTCAATATTTGAAGTAAAATTTGGTAATAAATTCACATTTGATAAAAAGTTTCTAATTACATCAAAACTATTTGTAGGCGATGCGCCTAATAAAGATGACGCATGTGTTTCATTTTCTTCTAATGTTGATGCTAATTTACAATATAAAAGTTCCATACAGTAGATAACATATTCTCTATACATTTTATATTTTAGTATTTCATTCTCTTGAGAAGATGAACTTGAAGTGCCATCAAACTCTTCAACTACACATGAAGTTACATTTACACATTCAGTCGTATTTGATACACAAGAGGTAGATAATACTTCGCATGATGATGTTGATGATGTTGATGATGTTGATGATGTTGATGATGTTGATGATGTTGATGATGTTGATGATGTTGATGGTTTTTTATCACTCTCTGTAATAATTCCTTCACCTAATATAAAAAATATACTATTTCTATCTTCTATTTGACCTAAAAGATTTTTGTTTATTACCGAAAAAATACCGTTTGCTGTATCATCAGTTGTATCGCCTTTTATTGGTTTAAGTAAAAACGCATTTAATGATACTGTTGCTGGTTTCATATCAACCGCGCTTTTTTCTAATGCTGATAATATTTCCGAATGATTGGATTCTTTAAGGAAATATCTAATATTTTTAATATAGTAATTGTGCTTATCTGTTCCTTTAACACCAAAGTCTATAAAACTGTTAACCTCATCGTTTGTAGAATCCTCCATTTTAAATTTATCTCTAATATGTGGACTTACTTCTAATGATTTTAGTTTTCCTAAAGCAGTTTCATTTATATATATATTTTGAACTGTGTCTGTGTCTGAAGTATTATCAAACTTATATTTTAATCCTACGATATCTTTACCTTCATTGTCTCCAAAACCATAGTAACCATTTTCTAATGATTTATTAAATACATCATCGCCAGTATGAATTTTTTCAGATGGAATCAAACTAGGATTACTATCGTTATCTACAACTAAAAGATTGTAAATACCCAAGTATTTAGTAAAACATACATCTTTTTTAGTAGAAGGGTTAATAAATTCTACTGGGTAAAGAAAATGATCTTTTAATCGGTCTATTTCCAAAGGTAAAGATGAGATATCAAACCCATTAAAATTCTTTGTAAAGTTTAAACCAAATACAGTGCGTAAATCAGATATGTCTAATTCTGAACTTTCTGCTCCTTGAAACTCTTCAACTAGTTTATTATTATTTAGTTTATTATTTAGTTTATTATT
>MDTB01092793.1_pt1 | contig 12870 bp, 13 predicted proteins | sample 811161 | NCBI WGS metagenome assembly MDTB01 (sample SAMN05326650, study PRJNA326480) | marine metagenome | isolation source: seawater | place: Mediterranean Sea | collected 2009 | reverse complement strand
TGAAATAGTTTAGTATTTGGATTTATTCATTGAAATGATAAAAATATAAACTAGTGCATTTATTATATCTCCAATTTTCATTTTTGATGATCCAACACTTCGATAAGGAAGCTCTATAGGAATTTCATGAATTAAATATTTCTTTTTATATAAAATAAAGATACTTTCCCAAAAAAAAGAGTAACCATTATCTTTCGCCATTAAGATATCTTTTGATTTAATTTTACTTAAATTATAACATCGAAAAGCTCCTGAAGCATCAATACTTATGCCTAGAAAAAATTTTATAATAAAATGTCTTATATTTGTGAGTAAGACCCTGAATAAAGGCCAACTTTTAAGAGATTTTTTATTAGAAAACCTGGTTGTGGTAATCAAATCATATCTTTTAATTAAATGTAAAAATTTTTTAATATATTTTGGATTGTGAGTACCATCAGAATCCATTGTTATCAAAATTTTAAAATTATTTTTAAATGCGTATTTTACACCATATTTATGAGCTGATCCTATACCCATTTTGTTGTCTCGAGATTTTAATTTTATAAAATTATATTTTTTTGAAAATTTTAATACTTCGCCTGCAGTACCATCTGGTGAATTATCATCAATTATCAATATCTCAAATCTTGATCTATATTGTTTGATTAATTTTTTTAAAAGTAATGAAATATTATTTTTTTCATTATATGTAGGAATGACTATTAGTTCTTTCATCTTCAGTTTCAATTTTTTAAGATTAATAAAATCAATTTTTTATATATTCTCAAAATTCCATTCATAAAATTACTGATATTCTCTTTTTCTTTATATGTAGCTTTAAATATCAAGATATTAATCATAAAGATGTCATTAAATATAAAGAATATATATCAACAATTGTTTTATTTACAACTTTTGATAATAAATGCTTAGAGTGATTATTCTAAATTTAAAAGGTGGACTTGGAAATCAGATGTTTCAATATGCATTGGGTTACACTTTATCAAAAACTAAAAACGTTCCTTTATATTTTGATTTAAGACTAATGGAAGATGAAATGATCAAACCTTCACCTAGAAATGTACCAAGAGATTTTGATTTAGATATTTTTGGCATTAAAAAAGAGATAGTTTCTAAAAAAGATTTAATAAAAACTGTTCAATTTCCAAATAATTACAGATTAAGAAAATATATTTCTATAATTTTAGATAAACTAAATTTGTTTATTTTTTACGAAAAAAAAAGAGTTTTTAATAAAAGAATTTTAAATAATAATTTTAAAAATATTTATTTAGATGGTTTATGGCAGTCAGAGAAATATTTTAAAGATTTTAGGGATGATATCCTGAGTTTATATAATTTTGATGTAATAAAAAAAAAGGAAAAAAATATCAATTTTTTAAAAAAAATTGATATTTCAAAAAGTATTTGTTTAAACGTAAGACGTACTGATTTTATAAACAATCCAGAACATAATGTAGTAAATATTAATTATTATAAAAATGCTGTTTTAAATTTTATTAATATTTTGGGAAATGATCTCAAAATTTATGTATTTTCAGATGATTTGGAGTGGTGTAAAAAAAATCTTAAGTTTAATAATATAAATTTTGTTGAGCATGAATATGCTGGATATAAGTTTTATGATTATCTTTATTTAATGAGTTGTTTTGAAAATTTCATCATCCCAAATAGCTCATTTGGCTGGTGGGCTTGTTGGCTTTCAAAATATAAAGATAAAATTATTATGACACCTGAAAGATGGAGTGGATTAATAGATGAAAGTTTAATAGATATCGTACCACCTGAATGGATAAGGATTAAATATCAAAAATGACAAAAAAAAAGGCCTTCATAATAGGAGTAACAGGTCAGGATGGCTCTTATATGAGTAAATTTCTTCTGAATAAAAATTATTCTATTTTTGGTTTTACTAGGTCTTTAAAAAAAAATAATCTTAAAAATCTTAAAACTTTAAGTGTAACAAAAAGGATAAATTTAAGAAAATACAGTGATGAGAATCTTAATGTTATCTTAAGAAATATAATCAAATATAAACCACAGGAAATTTATTTTTTTTCTGGTCAATCATCAGTTAATCTTTCATTTAAAAATCCTTTAGAAACATATGAAAGTAATATAAATATACTTTTTGAAATTTTAGAATTATTAAGAATAAAAAAATTGAATAAAATAAAAGTTTTTAACTCTTCTTCCACTGATTGTTTTGGTAAAAGTAAAAATTTATATAATCATGAAAAAAATTTATTTTTCCCTATTAGCCCCTATGGAAGAGCTAAGAGTTTTAGTTTCTGGCTTGTTAAATTTTATAGAGAAAATTACAAAATTCATTCAAAAAATGGAATTCTTTCAAATCATGAGTCCTCACTAAGACCATCAAATTTCGTCTTAAAAAGAATAATTAATTTTGCTAAAAATCATAAAAACAATTCATTAAAATTAGGCAATATTAATGTCTATAGAGATTGGGGTTGGGCTCCTGAATTTTCTGAAGCGATTTTTAAAATAAATAATAATAAAGTTCCTGATGATTATGTGGTTGGTACTGGAAAAATTACTTCATTAAAACAAATAGTAAAAAAAATTTTCAAATTAAAAAAGATAGATAAAAAATTTTTAAAAATTAATACACCTAAATCTCTAAGGCCAGCAGATATAAAAAAAATAGGTACAAATCCGAAGAAAATTTATAAAAATTTAAATTGGAAATCAAAAACAAATATTGATCAAATTATTAAAAAAATGCTTACAAATGAACTTTATTGAAAATATGAAATTATTATTAGATCTAATGAAATATTCATCCAAAGGGTTTAGTGTATGTAAAACATACCAAATATTAGAATTAAAAAAACAAAATATGAAAGATGAGGTGATAGAATTTGGGACAATTAATTATCAAGAGAGTTTGATAAAATATATTTCAAAAAAACCAAAAAAAATTTTTTTCAGTAATTTATTTAATTTAAGTGCAGAGAATTATTTTTGCATAAATTTGGAAAAAAAAAATAAGATAACAAAAAAATTTAAGAATATTTTAGCATTTAATATTTTAGAACACATACATAATGACTCCCATGCTATTAACGAATTAAAGAAATTATTAAAAAAAAAGGGAAAGCTATATATTTCCACCCCTTTTTTGTATAGGTATCATCAAGCACCAAAAGATTATAAAAGATATACATTAGAATATTTTGAGAAAATATTAAAAAATAAAAATTTTAAGATTAAGAGAAAAATTTCTTTTGGAACCGGACCTTTTTTAGCGTCTTATTCATTATTGTTTGATTATCTTAATAAAATTCCTCTGATTATTTATCCATTTATTACAATTTGTTTTTTATTAGATTATTTTTTGATGTTATTTCATAAAAATAAAACTAATGTAATCTACCCAATATGCATAGTAATCGTTGCTGAAAATAGATAACTTTGTTCAATGAAAAATCATACATTAAATAATTATAGATATTATTTATTTTTATACCTTTTTTTATTATTTTCGATGTCTGTTTGTTTTTTATATTTAAAGCACGATGTAGGTAATGACTCAACTATTTCTGAATGGATAATTAATTACAGTGGTGGATTTACAAAAAGGGGGCTTATAGGACAAATTTCAATTTATTTTTCAAGACTTTTAAATAATGAGTTGAGAGATATAATCTTATATTTTCAAGTTTTAATAATTGGAATTTATTTTATTCTTATTTTTATCTTTCTAAAAAATATATTTCTGGAGAGAATCTATTTGTTATGTATTTTTACACCTATATTTTTACTTTATCCTGTTTATGAGATTGAGGTTTTAGCAAGAAAAGAAATTTTTATTTTTATTCTTTTTTTAGTTCATTTATTTGTATTAATTTATAAATTTGAATTTTCTAATATTTCAAAATTATTTACGTTTACTATTTCAGTATTAATTTGGGAACCAGTTTTATTTTTTTTACCAATGTGGATTTTTATAGATTTTGCTTCAAAAGATTTTGATAAAAAAAGAAATTTATTTTTTTTAATTAAGGATCTAGTTTTTTATATACCAGGGATAATTATATGTATTATTTTTATTTTTAATCCACTAAGTGATGCAGAACATTTTAAAATGACTGCAGTTTTAAAAGATGAGTTTAATGAGGTATGTTATATGTCATGTAGTCTTTTGTTGTATAAATCAAGTTTAATAAAACAGTTTACTGGAAATTTTCATGCTTATTCGATTGAGAATATTCTTAGATATATTTGGATTATGATCATCGGATTTTTACCTTTATTTATTTTATTAAAACATGTTAATTTTAAAAAAAAGAAAATAACTAATTTTTTAATAAATTCAGAAAAAAAAATAACTAATTATTTTTATCTAATTTTATCTCCTGTATTAATTTTATTTTTGATGGGATATGACTGGGGTAGGTGGGTAAATATTTCTTATACATTAATCTTATTAACTTTTCTATATTTGTATAAAAAAGACTTAATAAAAATAGATTTTGAGACTTTGAAAAAAAGTAAATTTAATGTTTTATCATTGAAAAATTTTTCATTAATTTTTGTTATTTATTGCTTTACATGGTCCCCCAAAACAGTCATTACTGGAGATATTGGATCTTTTCCTCTTTATAGAGCAATATATAAAATTTATAAAACCTTTTTAATATAAATTGAAAAAAAAAACCAAAATTTTTATATTTAATCCTTATCCAGCCGTAGGAGGTGTAGATACAACAATTAAAAAATTTATTTTGTCGCTATCTGGAAAATTTCAGATTGAATATTTGTCATTGAAAAAAACAGAAAATTTTAAAAAACATAATATAAAAAATACCGTAATTAAATCGAATTCAACTTTTAGAAGTTTTTTTCAAATTTATAAAATTTTTGATAATGATAAACATGAAAACAAAATTTTTTTTTCTATGCAGTATTTCGTAAATGTTTGGTCGATTATTTTTATAAAGATATTTCTAAAACAAAAATTATTTATTTATGAAGTTAATCATTTAGATGAATTGAGACACTATGATAATTTAAAAGATTTTATTAAAAAAAATATTATTAAACTTTTAGTAAAAATACTTTATAGATATCCAGATATTATTGCTGCAAACTCTAAGGAATTATCAGTAGACTTGGAAAACTTCACTGGGCAAAAAATTTACACCTTATATAACCCATGTTTTGAAAAAGTTAAGATTAAAAATAAAAAATACAAATCAAAAAACACTATGAATATTTTAAATATTTCTAGATTTGAGGATCAAAAAGATCATTCTACTTTACTTAAAGCAATTAAAATTTCAAAAATTAAAAATAGAATTAATTTAACTTTAGTTGGTTATGGAAAAAATTATCATAAAATTAAGGCTTTTATAAATAAAAATAAAATTAAAGCCAAAATAATTTTAAATGAAAAAAAAATTGATAAATATTACAGACAAGCTGATTTATATATATGCTCATCTATTTATGAAGGATTGCCAACTACAGTTATTGAAGCTGCAAGTAATTGTGTACCAATTATATGCTCAGATTTTAAAAGTGGTTCAAACGAAATTTTAAAAAATGGTAAAGCTGGCCATCTTTTTAAAGTGAAGGATTATAAGAATTTATCAAAACTAATTTTGAAATTTTATCAAAACCCGAAATCTTTTTTTAAAAAAGAATTAGTATGTAGAAATAATTTGAAGAGATTTTATGTAAAAAAAAATACCAACTTATTTAAAAGTTATTTAAATAGATTATATTAAAATTTTTTTTAAATTATATTTATGAGATAAAATTGAAAATTTATCTGCATATAGCTGTGCATCTTTAATTTTTTTAATGTTTTTACTTTTTGAATTTTTCACCGCTCGCAAAAAACTTTTCTCATTATTAAAATCAAAAAAATAACATAAGTTACCATTTTTTTTCATATCTCTAGGACCATTATCTACTAATGATGTAATAATCTTTTTTTTCAGGAACGCCGCTTCTAAAAGTGAGAATCCAGGATCTTCATATTCGGCAACAGATACAAAAGTTTGACAGCGATTTAAATAATTATAAACGTTTTTTTGGAAACCTAAAAGAAATACAGAATTTTCACAATTAAGATAGTTGATAATTTTTTGTAATCTAAATTTTTCTTCTCCATCTCCAATAATTAGAAGGTAATCAGCTTTGAATATTTTTTTATATTTTGCAAACATTTTAATTAAAAATTTAAAATTTTTTTGATTAGTCAACCTACCAATAGATAGTATAAACGTTTTGTTTCTAAATTTTTTTGGAAGTTTGTTAAGTTTATTTTTTGAAATCTCATTTTTGTCTATAGCTGGATCACGTAATAAAATTATCTTTTTTTGATCAAAAATTTTTGATTTTTTTAACAATTCTAATGTTTCCTGTGTTGGAGCGGTTACTTTATAAATGTAGTTTGAGAATAATTTCCAAATTAAAATTCTCATCATAGTTAACTTTGGCAAACCCGATATTCTTAAAATAATTCTAGTATTTTTAGAGATTAAAGGACTTAAAATGATTGGTAAAATAGTCAGTAAATGAACAATAAGATAGTTTGGCTTTTCTTTTTTAATTTTAAATATTAATGGAAAAAAATTGATAAAAAATATTATCAAAAAAGAAATCCTACTTTGAATAAAACCTTCTTTTGGTAGAAATCTATAAAAACTAAAGGGATAAAGGTCTTTAATCTTTATTTTAAACGATTTTTTCTTTTGAAAATCCCATTCTCCAGAGCTGTTTAATACAGTCACTTCATAAATATTTCTAATTTTATTATTTTTTAAAATAGATTTTGCAGATCTTAATACTGATTTTATAGTTGCTATATTAGTAAGAAAAGGACACCAGTAATAAATTTTCATAGAAATTATTATTTTTTATTATATTAATTATATATTATCTTTACTGTAAGACATTTCGAATGAAAAATCTAAAAATATCAATTATCACAGTTGTAAAAAATAATAAAGATACGATTGAAAAAAATATTTTAAGCTTAATAAATCAAAATTATAAAAACTATGAGCACATTATTATAGATGGTGGTTCTGAGGACGGCACCATTGAAGAAATAAATAAATATAAAAAGGATATAAAATATTTTATATCAGAAAAAGACAAAGGTATTTATGATGCTATGAACAAAGGTATTAATAAAGCTGAAGGAGATATAATAGGTATACTAAATGCAGATGATTATTATTTTTCTAATGCATTAGAAACTGTAAAAAATTATTTTGAAAAATATAAAGAAATCGATTTTTTATTTGGAAGCGTTGAAAAACATAAATTACAGCATGGTTTTTATCCAAAAAAAATACATTGGACTTTTGGTTTTTATACATCACATTCAGTTGGTTTTTTTATAAAATCTGAAGCACAAAAAAAAATAGGACCTTACAATATTAAATATAAATATTCATCAGATTATGATTTGTTTTTTAGAATGATCGTAAAATTTAAGATGAAAGGAATGGCAACTAATAAAAATGAAGTCATGGGGCATTTTGGTCTGAGTGGATTGTCATCAAGACTGAAATATATTGACTATCTCAATGAAAATACTCAAATACGATTAGATAATGGGCAAAATAAATTTATTGTTTGGTGTATCCATTATTTAAGATTTTTTAAGAGAATATTCAGAATAATAAAAGAAAAAAATAAAACATGAATTTTTTAATTAGTGGGTGCGCAGGTTTCATTGGTTATCATTTATCAAACTATTTATGCAAAAAATATAGAAAATCAAAAATAATAGGTTTCGATAACTTAAATAACTTCTATTCAGTTAAACTTAAAAGAAAAAGGATATCTAATCTAAAAAAAAATAAAAATTTTAATTTTAGTAAAATAGATTTAACGGATAAAAAAAAGTTATCAAATTTATTTAAAAAAAGTAAAATCAAAATTGTTTTTCATTTAGCTGCCCAAGCTGGTGTAAGAGATTCACTTAAGATGCCAAAATCTTATTTTAAAAGTAATTTTGAGGGATATATAAATATAATTAATCTATCAAAAAAAAATAAAATCAAAAAGTTTATATTTGCATCATCCAGTTCAGTTTATGGAGACCAAAAAAAATTTCCTATAAATGAAAAAACAAAAGTAATTCCAAAAAATATTTACGCTGCTTCTAAAAAAATTAATGAAGAGATAGGAGAAGATCTTTCTAAAATTACAAAAATGAAAGTTATTGGATTAAGATTTTTTACCGTGTATGGAAAATATGGTAGACCAGATATGTTTGTATTTAAATATTTAGATTCTTTAATTAATAAGAAAAATTTTAATTTATTTAATAAAGGAAATCATTTAAGAGATTATACCCACATTGAAGATGTGGTTGAGATGATGGATTTATTAATAAGAAAAAAAATAAAAAATAATTTTGAAATTTTTAATATTTGTTCAAATAAACCAATAGATATTAATAAGCTGTCTCTTTTTATCTCAAAATTTATTGGTATAAAACCAAAATTAACTCTTAGAGCAAAAAATAAAATTGAAGTAGTAAAAACCCATGGTGATAACAGAAAAATTTTAAAATTTCTTAAATATAAAATTAAAAGTAATATTTACTTGGAGTTACCAAAAATAATCAATTGGTATAAACAAAATAAAATTTGGAAGTATAAAATTTAGCTCATCAATGAATGAATATTTTGTATCAATTTTAATTTTAAATTTTAACAATGCAAAATTTTTAAATAGATCAATAAAATCGTGTTTAAATCAATCTTATAAAAAAATTGAAGTATTAGTTTATGACGACAAATCAACAGATGATTCAATAGCAATTTTAAAGAAATATAAAAATAAGAAAGTAAAAGTTTTTTATAATAGCTCTAATAAGACAAATATTGCAGCGATAGACGCTAAAAATGGGTATTATAATTTAATCAAATTTTCAAAAGGAAAAATTATTTTTTTGTTAGATAGTGATGATTTTTTTAAAAAAAATAAAGTTAAAGAATTCATAAAGATTTATAAAAAAAATAGTCAAATAAATTTCATTCAAGATTTACCTGCGATATATTCAAAGAGAAAACAAAAAATTAAGAATAAAAATAATGTATTGAGCTTTTGGCCGTATTTAGCCCCAGAAAGTTGTATTAGTTTTAGAAAAAAATTTTTTATTGATTTTAAAAAAAAAAATAAAAGCTTTGAAAATAATTTCAAAGATGTCTGGTTTGGATTCAGATTAGGTGTGTTTGCATATTTTAAAGATAAATCCTTTTATTCATTGAATAAAAATTTAACAACTTACAAATCTTATGGTGAGTCAAAAAAATATACTTTGTTTAATTTAAATTGGTTTAGTAGAAGGCTTAATTCCTTCTATTATTTAAAGAAAATAGACCAACGTGCCACTAATTTAAATTTTAATTTTGATTATTTTTTAACAAAAATAATTTCTACAACATTAAAGTGTTTTAAATAAATTAAAATATTCATTAAGATTTTTATAGTAATCAAACCTTATTGATCTTTTCCTTGCATATCTTTTTTTTCTAAGGCAAAGTTTGAAATTTTCTTTATAGAATAATATTTTTTTACTTAGTTCTTCATGATTTCCAATTTCAAATAAAAAACCGCCCTTTCCATTATCTAGTATTTCTCTAGGTCCAGTTGGGCAATTTGATGAAATAATAAATTTGTCTAAAGCCAAAGCCTCTAATAAAACATTGGGTAGACCTTCAAATTTAGAGGATAATAATAATATTTGTGATTTTTTGATGAACGGGTAAGGGTTATTTGTTCTTTTATTTATTTTCACTAGATTATGTAAATTATTTTCATTTACATAATTTAAAAGATTTTCTCTTTGATCACCTTCACCTAAAATTAAAAGGCGTAAATTACATTTCTTTTTTAAATGATTTAATGATTTGAGAATTGTTATATGATCCTTTTGTTTGACCAGTCGTCCAATTGAAATAAGATTTATTGTATCTTTTTTATAAAAATTAAATTTAATTTTTTTTCTTGAGAGTTTTCTTATTTCATTTGTATTTAAAGGATTAAATATACATTTAGAATCTAGGTTGAATTTAGATTTAAGTTCTTTTTTAAAGTCATTACTATTGACCACGATATTATCAGAAAGTTTGAGTATTTTTGAGAAAATAAAATTTTTTAAATAATTTGATGACCAACCCGAAGGTGATGAATTTGGTCTAATAACAATTTTTAATCCAAAAATTTTACAAAACAAAATGCAAAGAATATTACCTTGGAAACAAAAAACGTTTATTTTTTTATTTTTTCTGTAATTTTTAAATAAAAGATAAATACATATTATGAATTTAATAAATCTCTTTTGTTTATCCCAAATATTTTTTATTGGGCTTATAAATCTTACCTTTTTTACAAATTTTTTTTTTACTTTTTTTGACGTAGTTATTAGAGAAATTTTTATATTTTTTGATGCAAAGTAGTTTGCTATCATTCTTATATTTTTTTCAACTCCACCACCCTCAAAAGATGGCATAAAAAAAACAATTTCTTTTTTCATTTCATTTTTATACATTATGATAAGTATAAGTATAAATATTAAATTATGAGTTTAGTAAGTGTAATAATTCCTTATTATAGAAAAAAACAATATATATCCAGAACCTTGAAGTCTGTAATTAATCAGTCCTATAAAAAATTAGAAATCATAATAATTTACGATGACGATAATAAGGAAGATCTTAAATTTATAAAGCAGATAACCTTAAAAGATAAAAGGATCAAATTATTAGTAAATAAAAAAAATCTTGGAGCGGGGCTATCAAGAAATAAAGGAATTAAAAAGTCAAGAGGAGAATATATAGCTTTTTTAGATGCGGATGACTTATGGTTGAAAGATAAAATTAAATATCAAGTAAAATTTATGAAACTTAGAGAAATAATTTTTTCACATACAAGTTATTCAATTATCAACAATCAAAATATGATTATTTCAAAAAGAAATGCAAAAAATTTTTTAAGATTAAAAGATTTAATTAAGTCATGCGATATCGGACTCTCAACAGTCATGATTAAAAAAAGTCATTTAAAAACTAATAAATTTCCAAATTTAAAAACAAAAGAAGATTTTGTATTATGGCTAAAACTTCTTTCAAAAAATGTTAAAATATATGGTATAGATCAAAATTTGGTATTATGGAATAAAATTGAAAATTCTTTATCTTCATCATCGATACAAAAAATTTTAGATGGATTCAAAGTGTATAATTATTATATGAAATTTAATTTTTTAAAATCTTTTTATTATCTTTTATTATTAAGTTTAAATTATTTAAAGAAATAATGAATTTTTCTTATTTATTCACAATTCCATTATTAATCATTTCTATAAATTTTATTTTTAACAAGAAAAATTTTCTTCAAAGTTTGACTGGAGATAAACATCAATTATTTATTGAAAAAAATAATATTCCTTTGTCGGGGGGAGTAATACTATTTATTTTTAGCGTAATTTTTTTTATTCAAAAAATAGAATTTTTTTATTTTTTTATTATATTTTTAATTGGTATTTTATCTGATATTAAAATATTAAAATCTGCAAAAGTTAGATTTTTACTTCAGGGAATTACCATATTTTTCTTAGTTATTAATTTTGATTTATATTTGAGTGATATTAGAGTTCCACTATTAAATGATCTATTGGATTATACAATTTTCTCTTATATTTTTTTTACATTCTGCTTATTGATTGTAACTAATGGAACTAATTTTATAGATGGACTTAATGGTTTAGTAATAAACTATTATTTACTGATACTAATTTTGATTTTTAATATGGATGTAATTAATGAAACAATAAATATTAGGACGTTTTTATTAAATTACATTATTTTATTAATCTATCTACTTTTATTCAATTTATTAAATAAATTATATTTAGGAGACTCAGGATCTTATTTACTTGGAGTTTCGATCGGCTCTTTATTAGTTTTTATTTATAAAGAAATCAGTTTTATTTCGCCATTTTTTGTTGTTCTATTATTATGGTATCCATGTTTTGAAAATTTATTCTCAATTATTAGAAAAAAAAAGTTTAATTTATCACCACTAAACGCAGACAACAAACATCTTCATCATCTCTTATTTTATTTTTTAAATTCTAATTATAAATTTTCAAAATTATTTTCAAACAACATGTCCAGTACTCTAATTAACCTAGTTAATTTTATATTTTTTATTATAGGAGCAAATTACGTTAACAACAGTTTGGTCCAAATTTTTTTAATTTTTACTTTAATTTTAATTTATATTTCTACATATTTAGTATTATTCAAATTTAGATATAAAAAAATTTATTAATCATTAAACGCTTCTATAACAGCAAAATTTAACCAAAATATAGCTGCTCCATAAGTTGTAAAAAAACTTCCTGATGGAATCAAAGGGGTAAATGAGACCATTATAAAAAGTAGACCTGATAAATGATAAATATTTCTATTTTTAAATTGAATTTTGATACTTCTCTTTAAAAAAATAAAAAAAAATATAAAAAAAGATATGTATCCAAATAATCCCATTTCAGCTAAAAATTCTAAGTGAACTTGATGAGGATGAGTTGTTTTTCTTTTTTCATTAAATCTAAAGTTGGGATTTTCATATTTTGCTTTACCGCTTTCAATTCTGTAATTTTTTAAACCAACTCCAAAGTAAGAGTGATTTTTGAAAATTTGTATGGCTGTATCATAGTGAGCCCCATAGGTAGTAAACCTAAAAAATTTTTTAATATCATAATTATGTTCAGCTAAATTTAATAACGTTTGATTATAAAATCTTTCCTTTAAATTTTCGTTTTTACTTATAGTAAAAAAAATTAAGGTTAAAGTAATAAAAATAAGA
>MDTB01240978.1_pt1 | contig 12871 bp, 12 predicted proteins | sample 811161 | NCBI WGS metagenome assembly MDTB01 (sample SAMN05326650, study PRJNA326480) | marine metagenome | isolation source: seawater | place: Mediterranean Sea | collected 2009 | reverse complement strand
TTTACCCCATGGACAGTATGTCTACGGCGTCTTTAAGGCGCTCTGGCAACAACTCGGCGGAACACTTGCCGGTGGCTGGCATTACGGTAAGACGCCAGCCCGTGCGAGGGTCGTCGCAGAACTTGAATCGGTCCCACTGGCCGAGGTCATCCGCTATATCAACAAATTCAGTAACAACGTCATGGCGCGTAATCTGCTGCTGACGCTCGCGACTGACCACCCCCCGTCGACTCCCGCCAAGGGCGGACGCGTGATCGAAAACTGGTTAAGTCAAAACGGTGTTGCGATGCCTGCGCTGCATATCGATAACGGCGCAGGGCTGTCGCGAAAGGCCAGAATCAGTGCCCTAGGACTTGCTGAATTATTGGAAACGGCTACCCACTGGCCATGGTGGCCTGAATTCCTGGGATCTCTTCCCATTGCGACGGTTGACGGCTCACTTCGTAAGCGATTTCACAACCTAGCAGGTCCTGGCAGGCTGCGACTCAAGACCGGACTGCTCAAAGATGTGCGGGCGCTTGCTGGCTACGCGATCGACCGCAACGGCGATATCTGGGTCGTCGTCATTCTGCACAACCACCCGCAGGCCTCATCATCCGTGGGTATCGAAGTTCAGCATCGATTGCTCGAAACCCTTTTTCAGTAGCGCATCACACCGCAGTGCTACGGCACAAACTGCGAAAGAAACTCTGTGGCCGCAGCAGCAATCACCTCGGGGTGATCCATATGCAGATGGTGCGCCCCGTCGAACCATCGCACATCTTTGGAATTCAAGGCCTCAAGCCTTGGACTTAATGTCTCCCGTTTCGTCAGCATCCCATCATTTCCCAGTAGCACCTGGGTCGGCTGCGCTATTGCTTTAAGGCACATCAGCACTTGGGGCTCAGTCAGGAACGCTGGCGAATCAAGCCGCAGCCTGGAGTCACTGCACCACCGGTAGCCATCATCATGCTGGTGGACATTGCGCTCGATCAGCAGCCTTGCTGAGGCCTCACTCATTGCGCCAACTCGCGCACGGCTAGCCACCAGGGTCTCAATATCGGGATAGACCGGTTCAGTCCTCTTGTGCACCCTCGCGTAACCTGCCACCGAGTCTCGCAACCGTCCGGGGAGCTTTGCTTCAGGCTCGGAGACCGGGCCGAGACCTTCAATCAAAATCATTGCCCGCACCCGCTCTGGAGCGGCTATAGCCGCAAGACCGGCAATCGCCCCACCGAGCGAATGACCCATGATCAGCATGTGGGTAAAACCCAGGGCATCAGCCGCCTCAAGGACTGCAGGCACATAATCCATCAGGTGATAGCGTGTACCTGGGGGCCGATGATCTGATTTGCCATGGCCCGGAAGATCAAGCGCAAAAATCTGAACCCCCCTAAGGGAGGCTGCCAGTGGTGCAAAGCTTGCAGCGTTGTCGAGCCAGCCATGTAGGGCAAGAACTGGTCGATCACCGGTCGACCCCCAGCGAAGACCCATTAGTCTTCCTGCACTCTTGGTATCAACAGAGAAATGCTCGCCCTTCATAGATTCCTTCAAATCCCTTCTCCCAATCCCGAAAAATCTACTGGAAAACCGTATTTATTTGTAAAGAAAAGGAAATCTCAGAAAGGATTTTCCCGTAGAACCGGCAATGCGCCGTTCTTTTACACCCGTTTTCTGATGTCAAGACTATCATTTTGGATCGATAAGGTATAAAACTACCTAAAGATAGTTGTCGATATTATTAAAAAATCCAATGTTCAATATTGGATTTAGAGGAACATGTTATGTCCCAAAGCAATCAGCAGCAAAAGGGTGAACTTGCGCAGTCGGTACGCCACTCATTCACGCTCACGGACAACGAAACCGGTGAATCATGGGAACTGCCTACGCTGCACGGCAGTATAGGTCCCAAGGTCATCGACATCCGAAAACTCTACGCGCAGACCGGCGCGTTCACCTACGATCCCGGTTTCACCTCAACCGCTTCCTGCTCATCAGAGATCACGTACATTGATGGTGAGGCGGGCATTCTTCTGCACCGCGGCTATGCGATCGCCGAACTTGCCGAGAATACCGACTTCATGGATGTGTGCTACCTGCTTCTGCACGGAGAGCTGCCTTCCCCAGAGGAGAAGGAACAGTTCGACGGCGATATTACCAGACACTCCATGCTGCACGAGCAATTGGTCCGTTTTTATAGCGGCTTTGTGCGCAGCGCCCATCCCATGGCAATCATGGTCGGCGTCGTCGGCGCACTGTCCGCCTTCTATCATGACAGTACTGATATCAACGATCCGCTTCAGCGGATGAGTGCCGCTCATCGACTGATTGCCAAGATGCCAACGATCGGCGCTTACGCCTACAAGTATTCACTCGGTCAGCCGTTCATGCAGCCGCTTAACAACCTCTCTTATTCCCAGAACTTGCTGCGCCTGATGTTTGGGGTCCCCACCCAGGAATATGAGGTCAACCCGGTGCTCGCACGCGCAATCGACCGTATTCTGATTCTGCACGCAGACCACGAGCAGAATGCCTCGACCTCCACGGTCCGCCTGGCGGGCTCATCCGATGCCAACCCCTTCGCCTGCGTCGCTGCTGGGATCGCCTCGCTCTGGGGTCCAGCCCATGGTGGCGCGAATGAGGCCGTCCTCAATATGCTGAATGAAATCGGCACTCGGGACCGGATCCAGAAATTCGTGAAAAAGGCGCAGGATCCTGATGATCAGTTCCGTCTGATGGGATTTGGCCATCGGGTGTACAAAAACTATGATCCCCGGGCCACCGTCATGCGTGATACCTGTCACGAGGTGCTTGCGGAAATGGGCGTCAACGACCCGATGCTGGATCTCGCACTGGAACTCGAGCGCATCGCCCTTGAGGATCCCTACTTCGTTGAGAAAAAACTCTATCCCAATGTCGATTTCTACTCGGGAATCATTCTGCGGGCCCTGGGTTTTCCGACCAACATGTTCACCGTGCTCTTTGCCATCGGCCGTACCGTAGGATGGATCTCACACTGGAAGGAAATGATGGAGTCCTCAGAGAGTCGCATCGGACGGCCGCGCCAGCTTTACCTTGGAAAGGAGGAACGCGCCTTCACTGACGTCGCCCACCGCGAGCATACCGAAAAGCGCTCGGGCTGGGCATGGCTGTGGGGCAGTAAACGCTAGTGGCACACCTTCAACCCAACGCCACCTCACAGGCAGACTTATCTCTTTGAAGTGCGAGGTCTATAGGAGTAACCGCAAAGACGGGGCGTATATTTTTGTCCCGGACTCCAAGGCGCTGGGAGTATTGCCGGATGCCCTCAAGGCCAGACTCGAACCGCTCGAATGGGTGATGGCGCTGGATCTTGAAAAAAGGACAACGCTTGCCGCGACAGACCCCGCAAGCGTTATAGACAGCATAGAATCACAGGGGTTTTACCTGCAACTGCCCCCTGGCGACGAGGCTGACTCTTGCTGACAAAAATTCTTTTCACGCTGGCAGTGATCCTGGTGGTGGCTCTGGTCTTTCGTGTCAAGAACACACCAGCGAAGCCCGCTACAGCGGTCACACCCGTCCCCAGTAAGGGTGGGGTATCCGCAACCATGGTCGCTTATACGTTATTGGGACTGGTAATTGCTATCTCGGCACTGGTTTTTGTGCTGCACTGGCAGGATCAGCACCAGGTTATTGATATCCAGGTAACCAACAGTCAAGGCGAAGCGCTGAAATACCAGGCTTACAAGAAGGCGATTGAAGGCCGGCAGTTTACCACTGTGGACGGGGTTTCTGTCGATCTCGCAGACAGCGACCGTATTGAGATACTCCAGACGATCGACTGAGACACCTCGACCCCTTCCCCAGTCCATCCATCTTTAAGCCAACGGCGGTTTTAGGCAGAAGTCTCAGTCTCGCTTGCCAGCAGTTGCTCGGACCAGCGAAAGTCGTGCAGGTTAGCGCCAAGTTCTAAATCCTGGCGCAGACTGACCAGACGGCGCATCAGCGGCAGTGTTTCGACACCCTGCCGCAATTTCTCACCAAGTTTGCCGGGAATGTCACGGACATGGTCAATGACTGAATCGAGATCGCCAAAATCACCAATCAGCCGCGCTGCCGTACGTACGCCAACCGAGCGGATACCGGGAATGCCGAGCGAAGGATCGCCAGCGAGACTCATCAGGTCCACCATCTGCTCGGGCACGACGCCGTAACGTTCCTGAATCCAGGCACGGTTGCGGACCGTATTACTGAAGTGATCCACCAGTGTGATCCGGGAGTTTGCCAACTGACAAAAACTCTTGTCGGTGGAGACGATGATCACCTGAAATCCTGACTCACTGGTTCGCTTTGCAATCGAGGCAATCACATCGTCTGCCTCGAATCCTGGCGCTGACAACTCATGGACGCCGATCTCGGAAAACGCTTCCTTGATCTTTGGCAGCCCCACCACGAGATCATCCGGCATTGGCGGGCGGTCTCTTTTGTAGTCCGGATACTCGCTCGACCGCCAACTGGGGCCGCCCTCTTCCATCACCAGAACCGCGTGGCTGGGCTGGTGTTTGCGTAACGCGCGCCTCACTGAAGCCACGCAGGCATTCAGCACGGCCTCGTCGCGGTTTTCTGATACCTCGGGAACCCCGGCGTGGACCCGGCGAATGAGGTTAAGGCCATCGATCAGCAAAATGGGCATCGGCATCCCCCCTGTCACAGGGTGGACATCCCAGTATACGACGGCCGATAAAAGTTTGCGCTATAGGATATAGCGCGACAGGTCCTCGTCGTCAGCAAGTTTGCTGAGATTGGCATCGACATATTCGGGATCAATCACCAAGGCCTGTCCTGAGCGATCTGCCGCTTCGAAGGAGATGCTCTCCAGAAGACGTTCCATCACGGTATGAAGACGCCGGGCACCGATATTTTCGGTCTGCTCGTTGACGCGCCACGCCACCTGGGCGATGTGGTTGATCCCCTCGGGAGTAAATTCGAGGGCAACGTTTTCGGTATTCATGAGCCCCGCGTATTGTTCGGTCAGTGATGCATCAGGCTCGGTCAGGATGCGCACAAAATCCTCCGGTCCCAGTGCATCCAGCTCCACTCGTATCGGCAGTCTTCCCTGCAGTTCCGGGATCAGGTCTGACGGTTTGGTCAGTTGAAACGCCCCCGAAGCAATGAATAGGATGTGATCGGTCTTGACCATGCCACTTCGTGTACTGACGGTCGATCCCTCGATCAGGGGCAACAGGTCACGCTGCACACCCTCACGTGAGACATCGGCGCCGTGCCGCTCAGAATGCCCGACGATCTTGTCAATTTCATCAAGAAAGACGATGCCGTCCTGTTCCACTCGTTGCAGCGCTTCGTGCTTCAGTTCATCATCGTTGATCAGAGCAGCCGCTTCCTCATCGGTCAACAAGCGTGTTGCCTCACGAACCCTGACTTTTCGTGTGACCTTACGCTGGCCGCCGAGATTCTGAAACATCCCCTGAAGCTGATCGGTCATCTGCTCCATTCCTGGCGGGGCCATGATCTCAACGCCGACAGTTGGCGCAGCGACTTCGATTTCAACTTCCTTGTCATCGAGTTGACCCTCGCGGAGCAGTTTACGCAGACGCTGACGCCCCGCGCCCTCGTCCCGATCACCATCAGATGATCCGCCGCCCGAATCCCGCGCTGGCGGCAGCAACAGATCCAGAAGTCGCTCCTCCGCCGCGTCCTCGGCCCGAGGGCGCACTCGCTCCATGGCCTCTTCCCGGGTCATCTTGATCGCCATATCGACCAGATCCCGAATAATGGTATCTACTTCGCGGCCAACATAACCCACCTCAGTGAACTTGGTCGCCTCTACCTTGATAAAAGGGGCGCGCGCGAGCCGTGCTAATCGGCGGGCGATCTCGGTTTTGCCGACACCCGTAGGTCCAATCATTAGAATGTTCTTGGGCGTAATCTCGTTACGCAAGAACTCATCGGGGACCTGCTGGCGACGCCAGCGGTTACGGAGCGCAATCGCCACAGCACGTTTTGCCATGGACTGGCCGATGATATGTTTGTCGAGTTCCTCGACAATCTCGCGGGGGGTCATTTCAGACATAGTCTTTAGAAAATCCGGATAGTTCAGTCAGTCTTGGCACCGGTACAGTGCACCCTGTTAGCGCCGGTCGTGCTCAGGGAATCTCAAGCTCCTCGATGGTCAGTTCACGGTTGGTATAGATACAGATATCGGCCGCGATGTGTAGAGACTTTTCAACGATGGTCCGGGCATCAAGATCGGTTTCCTGAAGCAGTGCTCTGGCAGCCGCCTTGGCATAAGGCCCTCCCGATCCAATTGCCATGATGCCCTCTTCCGGCTCAATCACATCACCTGTGCCAGAAAGAATCAGTGACGCCGAGGCATCGGCGACGGCGAGCAACGCTTCGAGCCGTCGCAGCATCCGATCGGTGCGCCAATCCTTAGAGAGCTCAACAGCCGCTCGCGTGAGATTTCCCTGATGCTTCTGGAGTTTCCCTTCAAACCGTTCAAACAATGTAAAGGCGTCTGCGGTGCCTCCGGCAAATCCGGCGATGACCTGATCGTCATGAAGCCGACGCACCTTTCGGGCATTACCTTTCATCATGGTGTCGCCTAACGTAACCTGGCCGTCTCCGCCAATCACCACCCGATTTCCACGACGAACGGACAAAATCGTAGTGCCGTGCATTTTTGCTGTACTCATGAATCTGTTCCCCTGGACCCTACAAGATATCGGGGCCTAAACTGCAACTTTCAAGAACTACTCAACCAATTTCAGGTTGGGCTTTTTACGCAGCTGAGGCTGCTCTGCGGATTTACCCTCCTCACCCTCTACCGCTGACGTCTGTGGGAAGGACATTCCCTGACGACTCTCCCTGTCGAACACCGCCAACACAGCGTCCACTGGCACGAGAATGGATCGAGACGCACCACGAAAACGCGCCGAAAAGGAAATGAATTCGTTGCCCATCTCAAGATCGTCGACCGCCTGCGGGCTGATATTGAGGACAATCTGGCCGTCCTCAACGAACTCTACTGGCACTTCCACCCCGTGGCCCTCGGCATTGACCAGCAGTTGTGGTGTCAGGTGATTATCAATCGCCCATTCACGGATCGCCCGAATCAGATAGGGGCGATGGGAATTTAGCGAGATGTCCTCAGTAGCCATCCGGATACCGTACGTCAGTCGGCGCGCATCTCCCGCTCGGCCGCACTCAGGCTTTCCTGAAATGACGGCTTGGCAAACATCCTATTCCCGTAATCGAGAATGTTGCCTCCCTGACGGGGCAGATTGACCTGCAGGAGAGGTAAACGCCAGAGCAGTACTACAAGATAGGCATCTACGAGACTGAAATCCTCGCCCAGTACGTATTTGTTTTCCAAAAAATGGTTGGACATCGCCACCAGGCCATCTGACAGGCTTCTGGCCAGGTTTTTTTCCAGTTTGACCCCTGACGCCATACGGTTTTGAACATCATCCAGCCAGTCCCTGCGCAACCGCGATATCATAACTCTGGCCTGGGACCGGGTGGTCGGATCACTCGGCATCAGCGGCGGATGTGGAAAGCGCTCATCCAGATACTCGTTCACCACTACGACGTCATACAGCACAAGATCCCGATCGGCGAGCGTTGGCGTTTCGCCATAGGGATTTAGTTCACCGACGGCATCTTCGACCTGCTTGTCGGTAGTGAACACCACATCGCAGTCGATTTCTTTTTCCTTCAGTACGAACCGACAGGCATGACTGAAAAGACACTGGGATCCGGAGTAAAGCTTCATAGTTGACTACCTCGTACCGCCACAGAATCTGTAGCACGCCACACCGTTACGACACAGGCCCGGGACATCAATGGACGTCGCGCCAGTATTCCTTTTTGAGCAGGTAACTCAAACCGACAAATACCAGCATGAACACCATCACCCAAAAGCCAATACGATAACGCACCAGCTTCGCCGGCTCCGCCAGATAGACCATGAAGTTAGTGAGGTCACGGATCGCGCCGTCATACTCCTGTACGCTCATTGTCCCGGCGCTCAACTGCTCATACCCCGCCAGCACTTTGACGCCGTCCGACGAGGTTTCGTAGTTCGCTTTTCGCATTCCTTCCCACTCGTATAGCACGTGCGGCATGGCCACATTCGGATACAGCGTGTTATTCCATCCAGTCGGCGTGCTCTCGTCTCGGTAAAACGCCCGCAGGTAGCTATAGATCCAGTCTGGCCCCCGCGAACGTGCGGTCAGGCTGAGATCTGGCGGCACAACACCAAACCAGGACTTGGCATCCTGATCGGACATGTTCACCCTCATCAGTTCACCCGGCTTTTCCGAAGCAAACATCATGCTCTGCTCAAGCGTGTCTTTGTCGATCCCAAGGTCCTGAGCCATACGCTCATATCGCATAAACGAAGCCTCGTGACACGAAAGACAGTAGTTGACGAACGTATGCGCTCCATTGCGCAACGATACTTTGTCGGAGAGGTTGATGTAGGCCGAATCCAGGTGCTGGTTGCCGCCACCCGCTGTCAGTCCGGCAGGTGCCCACAACATGCAGAGCACCGGCAGCAGTCTTGTCATTATGCTTTTCATTGTCATCTACCCTACGCGATCCGGTTCGGCTTTTGTCGGGTCCAATCGCGTGTAGATTGGCATCAGCAGGAAAAATGCGAAGTAAACCACCATGCCAATCTGTGCCCAGATGACATTCTTGAACAGAAAGAGGTCAACATGGCCTGGGTTCTTGGTGCCGAGGTACCCCAGCATGACAAAGGTGACTGCGAAGACTGTGAGCGCCGTTTTGTACATCCAGCCGCGGTAACGGATGGAACGCACTTTCGCGCGATCCAGCCACGGCAGGAAAAAGAACATCACAATGGCACCACCCATGGCGATCACACCCCAAAGTTTCGCGCCACCTGGCAACCACTCAAAAGTGACTGCCCGCAGGATCGAGTAGTAGGGCGTGAGATACCACAAAGGCACAATGTCGGGAGGCGTCTGCAGAATGTCCGCAGGCGCAAAATTGTCTTTTTCCAGAAACCAGCCGCCCAACTCGGGCACAAAGAAAACAATCCCGAGAAAGATAGTCATGAATACGGCCACCCCGAAGGTGTCTTTCACGGTGTAGTAAGGGTGGAAGGGAATACCATCTATGGGATTTCCGTCCTTATCCTTGTTCTTTTTGATCTCAACGCCATCGGGATTGTTGGAACCCACTTTATGCAGTGCAACAATTTTCAGATAAACAAGCAACGCCAGGAGCAACGGCAGCAGAATTACATGGAAAGCGAAGAAACGGTTGAGCGTCGCATCTGAAACTACAAAGTCACCCCGAATCCACTCCGCCAGCGGCTCCCCGATCAACGGGATCGCGCCGAACAGAGAAATAATCACCTGCGCGCCCCAGTACGACATGTTGCCCCAGGGCAGCAAGTAGCCAAAGAACGCTTCGGCCATCAGTGCGACATAGATCACCATGCCCAGCAGCCAAATCAGTTCACGGGGTTTTCGGTGTGAACCGTACAGCATTGCGCGGAACATATGCAGATAGACCACTAGGAAAAACATTGAAGCACCCACTCCGTGCAGGTAGCGGACAAACCACCCTGCCGGGACATCACGCATGATGTATTCAACCGACGCAAAGGCGAGATCCGCATCGGGCTTGTAGTGCATGGTCAGTATGATGCCGGTGACAATCTGCAGCACCAGCACGACCAACGACAACGCGCCAAAGTAATACCAGACGTTGAAGTTCTTCGGCACATAGTACTGCGCCATATGTTCATTCCAGACCTTCGACAGCGGGAAACGGTCATCGATCCAGTTGATTAAACTCATGCGGTTGCCTCCGTTTCTCCAACACCGATCACGATTCGGTTTTCGGAAACATAGGAGTGAGGCGGAATAACCAGATTGGTCGGCGCCGGAACATTCTTGTAGACACGGCCAGAGAGATCAAACTTGGACCCATGGCATGGACAGAAGAACCCACCGACCCAGTCACTACCCAGCCCGGACGCCCCACCCTTTTCGAATGCCTTACTCGGAGCGCAGCCAAGATGGGTACAGACCCCAAGCACTACCAGGACGTCAGGACGGATGGAGCGATGCTCGTTCTGGGCATAAGCAGGTTGCTGCTCGACGACTTGTGAATCCGGATCGGATAACTCACCCGTCAACGATGCCATTTCTGCCAGCATCTCTTCGGTTCGGCGGAGAATCCAGACCGGCTTGCCGCGCCACTCGACCACCTTCATCTGGCCAGGCGCGAGGTCATCGATTTCAACCTCAACGGGCGCTCCTGCAGCACGTGCCCGGGCGCTGGGTTTCATACTCGCGACCAGTGGTACGGCCAGTGCCGCCGCTCCAGCCAGGCCAACACCGGTGGTCACAGTCGTGAGCAGGCGACGCCTGCCGCTGTTTACTTCGTCAGTCATGACAACCTCTGTGTAGATCAGCAAATGAACCGGGGGCGATGACAACGTAGCCCCAGGGGTATAAAAGAATTATAGCAAATTGCCGTTTTTTCTCTGCCCCTCAGAGCTTACTTTTCATGGCAATTGCGACCTCGAGCGCCCGGATCCGCGACGGGAAAAAGAAAGCGTCGGCCAGCAGATCTTCATGGGCGCGGTTAAGTGCAGATCGGGCTTTTTCTGCGAGCGAAACGATCTTCTTCTGCTCTGCCAGTCTGAGACTCACCTCAATCAGGACAGCATCCTCCGCGGGCAGCGCCTCGTCGCGAAGCGCTTCGTGCAGTTCGCTGCCCTTAAGCAGAGGGTCCCGCTCCCGTTGCCAGCCGTTGGCCCGATAAAAATCCCGCCAGGCGGTCTCCGTCACACGGTACGCAAGTTCGAGGTCCTCTGGAGCCTTGGACCAGCGGCTGAACGCCAGCAACGCGCGTGCCGTGTAGGCATAATCCGCCAGAGAAACCGTGCCGAGCGCCGACCCGCCAGCACTTGCACGCAAAAGCCGGCTGTTCTGCCACAGCGTGGTCTCGATATAACGCCTTATCTGTCTCGCCGCATGAGCGTATACCGCCTGATCCGATTGGACTGCCCCTTCGACAAAAGCCTCCAGGGCCAGTGCATTCCAGCCAGCCAGCACCTTGCCATCTACCGGCAATATACGTTGATCCCGAATAGTCCTAAGTTTTCCCATTGCTGAGGCAAGGGTCTCCTCAACTTCATCAGGGGTCCATCCCAACTGAATGGCAGCCACTTCCGGAAGTGCCTGATTGACCAGCAGGTGACCAAAATCAAACACTGCGGCTTCGGGAAGGGACCAAACCGCACGCAGTACGCGCTGTTCATCCTGGGCCAGCACATTATCCAGGGTGTCATTATCATAAAGGTAGTAGGCGCCCTCACGACCCAGGTCATCAATGGCCGACAACGATGCCACCATTGCGCCATTGGCGGTCTGCATCCGGGTCAGCATAAAGTCCAGCGCCGCAAAACCCACCTCTGCATAATCCTCCCGATCGAGTACCTTACCGGCCTCCAAATACAGCCGCGCAAGCTGGGCGTTGTCGTACAGCATTTTCTCAAAATGCGGAACACTCCAACCCGGGTCCACCGTATAACGGAAAAAACCCCCTTCGACATGATCGTGCAGCCCTCGCTGCGCAATCGCGTCCAACGTCGTCTCCAATACTTCACGGACCCGTGCGCTAGGCATCTGCTCGTAGCGGTGAAGAAGATACCTCAGTTGCGGCACATGCGGAAACCGGCTCTGATTGCCAAACCCACCCTCAAAGGTATCTGCCAGTCCAATCGCCATCTGCTCGAAGGCCTGACCGAGCGCGAGCACCCGCCCGGGTGCCAGTTCTGATGACTTGTCTGCAAAGCCCCGAGGTCCGTGCTGACGGGCGATCGTGGCAATGCGCGCCGGATCTTCCTGCCACAGGGCGTTGATCTTGCCGATAACTTCTACAAAGGATGTCGGCGGCACGTAAAGCACCGCATACAAGGGGTAACCTTCCGGCGTCAGAAAAACGTTCAGTGGCCAGCCACCCCGACCCTGGGTTGCCTGCACAAAAGCCATCAGCGCATCGTCAACGGCCGGTTGCAATTCGCGGTCCACCTTGACCGGCACGAAGTCACGATTCAACACCTTCGCAATGCCAGGGTTTTTGTAGCTTTCGCCCTGCATCACATGACACCAGTGGCAGGAGAAATATCCTACTGACACATAGATGAGTTTGTTTTCCCGTCTGGCGGTTTCAAAGGCATCTGGGCCCCACGACTGCCACGCCACCGGATCATCACCATGCAGCGCAAGATACGGTGAGGGGTGGGACTGAAGCTGGTTGCCCAGTGCCCAGGCCTGCCCCAGCAGGCAAAGCCACAGCACCGCGCCGCCCAATACCCTCATCACACCAGACCGGAGTGTCTCAGCAGTGCATCAATCTCGGGCGGTCTGCCGCGAAAGGCCACGAAGTTCTCCAAGGGTTCGTTCACGCCGCCTGATTCCAAAACCAATCGGACAAAGTCGCGTCCACTTTGCTCATCAAAGAGGCCCGCTTCTTCAAACCGGCTGAACGCATCGGCTGACAGCACCTCGGCCCACTTGTAACTGTAGTAACCGGCGGCATAACCTCCGGCAAAGATATGCGAGAAGCTGTTCTGGAAGCGGTTAAAAGCGGGCGGGATAAGCACCGCGACTTCCTTTCTCACTGCATCAATCCGAGCTTGGAGTTCTTCGACCGATGTGCTCGGAGAGCCTTCATGGAGCGCCATATCAAACACCGAAAATTCAATCTGCCTGAGCATCTGCATGGCGCTCTGAAAATTGCGCGCTCCGCGCATCCGTTCAAGCAATGCCGACGGTAACCGCTCGCCGGTCTCGTAATGTCCGGAAATCTGATTCAGGGCCTCAGTCTCCCAACACCAGTTTTC
>MDTB01209682.1_pt1 | contig 12871 bp, 11 predicted proteins | sample 811161 | NCBI WGS metagenome assembly MDTB01 (sample SAMN05326650, study PRJNA326480) | marine metagenome | isolation source: seawater | place: Mediterranean Sea | collected 2009 | reverse complement strand
TGTTTAATGGCAGTTCATAAAGATAGTTCAGGAAAAGCAAAAGATTTAGCATTATCTTATGCTTCAGCAGTTGGTGGAGGCAAAGCAGGAATTATAGAAACAACATTTAAAGATGAATGTGAAACAGATTTGTTTGGCGAACAAACTGTGCTTTGTGGTGGTTTAGTTGAACTTATTAAAAATGGTTTTGAAACTCTAACTGAAGCAGGATATCCGCCTGAGATGGCTTACTTTGAAACTTTACACGAAGTTAAACTTATTGTTGATCTAATCTATGAAGGTGGAATAGCTAATATGAACTATTCAATATCTAACACTGCTGAATACGGTGAGTATGTTTCTGGTAAAAGAATTGTTGATCAAAAAACTAAAGAAAAAATGAAAGAAGTTCTTAAAGATATTCAATCAGGTAAATTTACAAAGCAATGGATGGATGAGCATAAATCTGGTCAAAAAAATTTCCTTAAAATGAGAAAAGACTTAGCAGATCATCCAATAGAAAAAGTGGGAAAAGAGCTGAGAGCAATGATGCCTTGGATCGGAAAAAATAAATTGGTCGACAAAGACAAAAATTAGCCCAATCTGACCAAAGAAATAAAGTGATTTAATCTTAAGTGTTTGCATATTCTCGTTTTGCTTGTAATATATGAATTCAATATATGAGTGAGAAAAATAGAATTATAATTTTTGATACGACCATGCGTGATGGAGAACAGTCACCAGGCGCATCTATGAGTTTGGAAGAAAAGCTTCAGATATCCAGAGTGTTTGATGAACTCGGAGTTGATATTATTGAGGCAGGTTTTCCAATAGCTTCACCAGGTGACTTTGAAGCTGTAACAGAAATTAGCAAAAGTTTAAAAAGGTCAATACCGGCCGGCCTTGCAAGAGCAACTAAAAAAGACATTGATGCTTGTCATGAGGCACTTAAATATGCAAAAAATTTTAGAATACATACATTTATTTCTACAAGTCCGCTACATATGAAGCATAAGCTAAATAAATCTCCTGAAGAAGTATTAAGTGCAATTAAAGAAAGTGTTTCTTATGCTAGAAAATTTACTGATGATGTTGAGTGGTCTTGTGAAGACGGCACTAGAACAGACATGGATTATATGTGCAGAACCGTAGAACTTGCAATTAAATCTGGAGCAAAAACTATTAATATTCCAGATACAGTGGGTTATTCAGTTCCATCAGAATTTAAAAAAATTATAGAAACATTATTAAACAAAGTTCCAAATATTGATAAAGCAATTCTTTCTACTCACTGTCACAACGATTTAGGTTTGGCAGTTGCAAACTCTTTAGCAGGAGTGACTGCAGGCGCTAGACAAATAGAATGTACAATTAATGGAATAGGAGAAAGAGCAGGAAACGCTGCTCTTGAAGAAGTTGTCATGGCAATGAGAACTAGACAAGACTTGATGCCATACACAACAAACATTAATACTAAACTTTTAAGCAAGGCATCTAAAGTTGTTTCAAATGCGACAGGTTTTCCTGTTCAATTTAATAAAGCTATAGTTGGGAAAAACGCTTTTGCACACGAGTCAGGTATTCACCAAGATGGAATGTTAAAAAATAGAAATACATACGAAATAATGACTCCTGAGAGCGTTGGTGTTAACAAAACTTCTTTAGTTATGGGAAAGCATTCTGGTCGTCACGCTTTTAAAGATAAATTAAATGACCTTGGTTATGTTGGAGTTACAGATGATGTAATACAAACAGCTTTTGGAAAATTTAAAGTTTTAGCAGATAAGAAAAAACATATTTATGATGAGGACATTGCTGCATTAGTTGATGATAGTTTGGTTACTGAAGATAATGTAATAAAATTAAAATCTTTAAAAGTTTTTGCCGGCACAGGTGAACCCCAAAAAGCTGAGATGACATTAGAAGTATTTGGTGAGGTAAAAAGTTCATCAGAAACTGGAGATGGTCCAGTCGATGCAATATTTAAATGTATTAAAAAACTTTATCCGCATGATGTAAAACTTTTATTATATAACGTGCATGCTGTTACTGAGGGAACAGATGCTCAAGCGACAGTAAGCGTTAGGATTGAGGAAAAAGGCAAGACAACAGTAGGTCAAGCTGCAGATACAGATACTTTAGTAGCCTCTGCAAATGCCTACTTAAGTGCATTAAATAAATTAATTATTAAAAGAGAAAAAACTGCGCCAGACCCTAGTTTGAGCGTACAAATATAAAAAGGAGAAAAAATGTTTAAGTGGACAGACGTAAAATCAATATGGTCGCAAGATATGGCAATAGATTTGGGAACAGCAAACACACTTGTTGTCTTAAAAAATACAGGAGTAGTTCTTAACGAACCTTCAGTAGTTGCAATTATTAATGAGGGATCAAAAAAAACAGTATTAGCTGTGGGAGATGAAGCTAAAACAATGTTAGGTAGAACTCCTGGAAATATTCAAGCTATTAGACCATTAAAGGATGGAGTTATTGCTGACTTTATAGTTACCGAGGAGATGATTAAACACTTCATAAAAAAAGTACACAAAAAGAGTGCTTTTGCTAATCCTCGTATTTTAATTTGTGTCCCTACAGGATCAACACCAGTTGAAAGAAAAGCAATTCAAGACTCTGCATTAGCAGCAGGAGCAAGAAAAGTTCAGTTAATCGATGAACCAATTGCAGCAGCTATAGGAGCGGGTTTGCCAATTTCTGAGGCAACAGGTTCAATGGTTGTAGATATTGGTGGAGGAACAACAGAGATTGCTATTATGTCTCTGGGTGGAGTTGTATATTCTAAGTCACTACGTATTGCAGGCGATGCAATGGACCAATCGATTATTAATTACATGAGAAAAAAATTTAATTTAATGATTGGAGAGTCAACTGCTGAGAAAATTAAAAAAGAAATTGGTACAGCAATGCCAACTTCAACTAATGTATTTCTAATGAAAGGTAGAGACATAAGATCAGGTACTCCAAAAGAAATTTCTTTAACTGAAGAAGATGCTTGTGAAGCATTGTCGCCAATTCTAAATCAAATGTTGGGTGGTATTAAAGAGGCTTTAGAGAATACACCTCCAGAACTTTCAGCTGACTTAGTTGATATGGGACTAGTACTTACAGGCGGTGGAGCTTTGTTAAAAAATATAGATAAATTAATTTCAAAAGACACAGGTTTGCCCGTAACAATTGCTGATGACCCACTATCTTGTGTCGCAGTCGGAACTGGCAAAGCTTTAGAGAATGAAGAATTATTCTCTACTATGTTGTCTGAATATTAATTTTTCAGTTAAGTCAAAATGTCTGAGCACCGAGATGATTTTATAATCGCAATTCGTTCTGCACTTTTAAAAAGAGGTGCTAGACAGAGGTATTCCCTTTTTTTTCTAATTTCATTATCTATTATTATTCTTACACTAGATCAATTTTCCTTCAAAGCTATGAGTATAACCAGAGCTTTATTGAATGATACAGTTTATAGAGTTTCATCCTTAGCATCTTCGCCCTTTAAGTTTACAGGATTTTTAAAAGACAAATCTTTTGCATTCATAAATGTTTATAAAGAAAATAAAATTTTAAAAGAAGAATTAATAAAATTGAAAAATTTAGAATTCAATACAGAATATTTAAAAACTGAAAATAATTCTCTAAAAACCACACTTGATCTTTTAGACTCTAATTTTGATGAATATTTATCTGAGACATATTTAGCTAAAGCAATATTGGATAAAGATAGTCCATATTTAAAATCAATAATACTTAATAAAGGGAGTAAATCCGGACTTCAAAAAGGAATGCCGGTGCTAAAAGATGATTATTTGATTGGAAGAGTAGTAGAAGTAAATTATTTTTCATCTCGAGTTCTTTTAATTAATGATCTTAATAGCAAAATTCCTGTAGTGATAGAGCCAACAGGAGCTCAAGCAATTCTAGAGGGAAAAGGGGATGATTTTCCACATTTGAATTACTTACCTGAAGGATTTATTTCAGAAGAAGAAAATACAATATTTACATCTGGAAAAGATGGATTTTTTTTACCAGGCATTCCTATAGGTAAAATCAAATCTATCGATGAAGATAATATAACCGTAAAATTATTTGCCGATACTAATCAATTAACAATTGTTAAAACTATAAAAATTAACATAAAAAATAACTCAAATTTTTAGATGATAATTAGATATGCTACAGAAAAAGTTTTAGGCTCACTACCATTAATTTTATTATATATTTTATGTTTCACAGAACTTAATTTTGAGTCATTATTCTACATTCAGTTTTTTTCATTCAATTTAAATGCAATGCTAATTTATTTTTGGGTTTTAAAGAGTCCCCAGACCTTCGGATCAGGACACATCTTTTTTGCAAACTTAATAAATGATGTTGTGCTTGGCCTTCCTTTAGGGACAAGTCCATTAACTTATTTGTCTTTAGCTTTTGTAGCAACTTACATAAAAAGTGCTACAATTAACCCAAAATTAACAACTGAATGGATAGCATTTATACCAGCAATCTTTTTTTCATATATGGTAAATTTATTTATAATTATGAAGTTTTCAGATTTAACAATAGTATATAATGATGTACTTAGAAATTCCTTCTTTACTTTTTTATTTTTCCCAATTTTTTATTATTTTTTTAATATTTACTTATTAACCTTCCAGAGAAAAGATGCTTAATTTTGGTTCTTCAAACATAGTTAGTAAATCAAGAATTATTGGTAGAAGAATGTTTTTATTGTCAGCAATAAAAACTGTTGTTTTTTTGGGTATTTTTGGAAGATTAGTACAAATTCAAATAACAGAAAGCAGAAAGTACAAAACACTATCTGATAAAAATAGATTTAGAGAGTGGAGACTTGCACCTCCAAGGGGAATTCTTAAAGACTTTTATGGAACAGAAATCGCTTCAAATGAGAGAATTTATCAACTCCATATAACACCTGAAAATACTCAAAATATAGAACATCTTTTTTTTAAATTAAAAAATATTTTAAACTTAAAAGATCAAAAGATATTTGCATTAAAAAGAAAAATAGCTAAACAAAAACCTTGGGAACCAATTGTAGTTTCAGATAATTTAAGCTGGTCAGAATTTTCAAAAGTAAATTTATTTTTACATGAATTACAAGGAGCAGAACCAATTGTATCCGTTGCAAGAGTATACAAAGATCATTCTTCACCACATATACTGGGCTATGTTTCTAAAGCAAGTGTAAAAGATCTTAATGATAAAAAATATTTAAGAGAAATGAATATACCAGGAGTTTCAGTAGGTAAAACAGGTTTGGAGCATAAATTAGATAAAGATATTATAGGAAATGTTGGCTTTCTAAGATATGAGGTTAATGCTTACGGAAAGAGAATAAGACAAATTTCTACTGATAGCGGAATTCAAGGCAAGACTTTTAGAACTACTCTAGATAATGAAGTTCAAAAATTTACTGCAGATCTAATTAAAGATAAAAGCGGAGCTGTTTGCGTTATGGATATTTATAATGGAGATATTGTTTCGATGGTCTCAGCCCCAACTTTTAATCCTAACTCTTTTATACATGGTATTAGTAAAAAAGAATGGAATGAACTTTTGAACCATAGAGACAAACCTATGATTAATAAGGCTATTTCAGGTCTTTATCCTCCTGGATCCACAATTAAACCTATTGTTGCGCTTAGTGCTTTAGAGAATGATTTATGGAACCCAGAAACTCAATTGAGGTGCAAGGGGCACATAGAATTTCATGACCAAAAATATCACTGTTGGAAAAAGAAAGGACATGGAATTGTAAACATGAGAACAGCTATTAAAAAATCTTGTGACGTATACTTTTATGAAGTAGCTAGAATTTTAGGAGTTGATAAATTATCAAAAACAGCAGAAAAATTTGGTCTTGGTCAAACAGTTTTAAATGGTCTAAAAGAAGAAAAAGTTGGAATAGTTCCAAATACAAATTGGAAGTTAAATACAATTGGAAAAAACTGGTATATTGGAGAAACTTTACACTCGGGAATTGGCCAAGGATATTACCTAACAACGCCTTTACAACTTTGTTTAATGACTGCACAGATTGCAAATGGTGGATATAGAGTAAAACCAAGACTAATTTTTGGAGAAGAAGATCTAGAGAATAATTTAACAGAGTTAAAACAAACAAATTTAAACGAAGTTTTTGGTAAACTTGCCTCAAAACCTCTTTTTAGAAATCAAGAAAATATAAATTTTATTAAAGAGGCGATGTTTGCATCTTCAAATGAAGTTGGAGGCACTTCCTATGCATCGAGATTAAATGATGAAAAATTTACTTTTGCTGGTAAAACTGGATCATCTCAAATTAAAAGATTTACAGAAGAGCAAAGAGAAGCAGAAGTTAAACAAAAGGATATAGACTATCTAAGTAGAGATCATGCATTATTTGTGGCATTTGCTCCTTACAAAAATCCAAAGTATGCAATAAGTGTTCTTATAGAACACGGAGGTTCCGGAAGTAGTTCAGCTGCCCCTGTAGCTAAAAAAGTTATTAAAAAAGTTATAGAAAGAGATAATTTAAGAAATTCACAAAAAAATAAATTTGTAAGTAAGGAAATATAATGCAAAACAGAATTTATTCAGGTTTTACCTTAAGAGATAAGATTTATAATTTAGATTTTACATTATTATTTTCTATTTTAATTCTTGGTATTATCAGTATGTTTGCTCAATTTTCCTCTAGCAATGGTGTTTTTGATTATCATGCAACAAATCATATTTTAAGATTTGGTGTCTTTTTCATTCTTTTTCTTTTTGTTTCATTTACATCAGTAAACTTTTGGCACCAAACCAGTTTTTTTCTTTATTTAATTTTTTTATTACTTTTAATTTTAGTAAAATATTTTGGTATAAGTTCTCAGGGTTCTCAAAGATGGATCAATCTCTTTGTTATAAACCTTCAACCTTCAGAACTAATGAAAATCGGTATCATTTTATTTTTGGCAAAATTTTATCATCGTATTTCGACTAATGATGTGAACCGATTAAGATTTTTAGTTTATCCATTAGTAGCTCTTCTTTGTCCATTTTTTATGGTTTTAACACAGCCAGATTTAGGAACATCACTTTTGATTTTAGCAAGTGGAGTGGTCGTTGTTTGGTTAGCAGGAGTGAGATTAAAATTTTTTGCTTATTTATCTGCAGCATTTTTAGTTTTAGCTCCAGTAGCAATTGCTTTTTTAAAACCTTATCAGAAAGCAAGAATTTTAGCTTTCTTTGATCCTGAAAAAGATCCATTAGGAGCTGGATATCAAATAATTCAGTCTAAAATAGCTATCGGATCAGGCGGTATTTTTGGCAAAGGTTTTTTAAATGGCTCTCAAAGTTATTTAAATTTTCTTCCAGAAAAACATACCGATTTTATATTTACACTATTTTCTGAAGAATTTGGTTTCATTGGCTCTTTATTTGTTCTGCTTTTATATTTCTTAATCACTTACAGAATTGTTGAAATTGGAACTATGACTAGAAGTATATTTGGAAGATTGTATTGTTATGGTTTTGCAACGGCATTTTTTATTTATGTAACTGTAAATATGTCTATGGTTTTGGGCCTACTACCCATAGTGGGTGCTCCATTACCTATACTGTCATACGGAGGTTCATCCATGCTAGCTATTATGTTTGGGCTTGGAATAGTTATGTCTTGTAAAATATTTAAAGATAAGCCATTTAGTTAAACTAAAATATTTCAAGATTCAGCCTTGCTCTTAATTAAAATAAATGATTAAATTTTAATAATTTATAAATAGGAATAATAAAAATGTTTGGTGAAAACAAAGATAAATTGATAAAAGAAAGACAAGAACCTAAGGAGAGGTCTATAATTAGTGAAGACTTTACTATTGAGGGACTTGTTAATTCAGCAGGAGAAGTTGAGCTTGGAGGATCTATAAAAGGTCCAGTAAATGTAAGATCTTTAATAGTAAAAGAAAAAGGTTCTGTGATAGGAGAAGTGAATGCAGAGACTGTTGAAATCGCAGGTTACTTAGACGGAAAAATATCAGCTAGAAATGTAATCATAAACGCAACTGGCGAAGTAAAGGGTGACATAGAATTTACCGAACTTTTAAGAACCGAAGATGGAGCTGCTTTAGATGGATACGTTAAAAAAGTTCCTTTGGTATCGATCGAAAATAAAGTTACTAATTTTTTAAATACATCAAAAGAGCCAAGAAAAGCATCACAAAAAAAAAGCTGGTAATTTATCGCACTACTAATTAATTAAAGTTTAGATTATATAGTTTGTATGACAAATTATAGATGTAAGTCTGTTGGAATAGTTGGGGCAGGAATCCAGGGAGTTTGCATCGGTCTTCATTTATTAAAAAAAAAAATACCTGTAACTATATTTGACAAACATGACCCAGGATCACTTGCATCTTATGGAAATGCAGGACATTTTTCTCCTTATGCAGTTTTACAATTAAATAGACCTGATATTTTATATAATGTTCCTAGGATGCTATTTAGTTCTAATGGCCCACTAGCAGTGAAATGGAATTATGTTCCAAAAATGATCCCTTGGATATTTCAATTTATAAAAAATTGTAGAACCAAACCTATGTTACACACTGCAAAATATATGCATCAAATTTTAAATTCATCATTAGAAGCTTATGAAGACATATTTAAAGAAATTGATACTACCGGGTTGATAGAAAAAAAGGGAATTATCTATGGATGGACAAAAGAAAATTTAAAAAGTAGAAATTTAGAGATCAAAGTTAGAGACGATCTGGGAATTAAGCAAACGGTCTTAACTAAATTAGAGATTTTAGACTTAGAACCTAACTTGCAACCAATTTTTCACGGTGGAGTATTATTTGACTATGCTTGGCATGCTAGAGATCCAAAGGGAATCACAAAAAAGATTTTTGAACTCTACTTAAAAAATGGTGGAAAATTTAAAAAAGAAAACGTAAAAAGTTTAAAACAAACTGCTCAAAATAAAACAACAATTTTAACCGAGACTGGCGAACATTTTTTTGAAAAATCAGTTATAGCTTGTGGTGCTTGGTCAAAACATTTAACAGACAATCTAGGTGAGAATATTCCTTTAGACACTGAAAGAGGTTATCATGTTCATTTTAAAAATATGGATCATTTAATCTCTAGAGCAGTTATTAATCTTGATCGAGGTTTTGGAATAACTCCTATGCGACAAGGAATTAGATCAGTTGGAACTGTTGAATTAGGTGGTCTAAAAAATCCTGTTTCAAAAAAAAGAATTAATTATATTGTAAAATGTGCAAAAGAGCTTTTGCCTCAATTAGGAAAACACGAGGATGAATGGTTAGGCTTTAGGCCAACTTTGCCAGATTGTTTGCCAGTAATTGGACCATCTTTAAAAAACAAAAATATTGTCTACGCTTTTGGACACCATCATTTGGGATGGACACTAGGAGCCGTAACTGGCAAAATAGTTTCAGGAATTATTGCAGAAGAAAAAACAAATCTAGATTTAGCCCCATATAGTTCTTCTAGATTTAACTAGGAAAAATTTTGTCAAAAAATTATTTAGCTTATATTTTACTGATGCTCGCTGCTTTATTTTGGTCAGGGAATTTTATTGTAGGAAAATTTGCTTATTTATTTGAGGTACCTCCGCTAACATTAAACTTTTTAAGATGGGCTTCAGTTTGGTTTATTTTATTGCCTTTTACTTATAAAAATATTTATAACAATCTACCTAATATCAAAAAAAATTGGCTTGTTATTAGTTTTATGGGCGTTATCACAATAAGCACTTTTAACTCAGTTGTTTATTTTGCTCTTAACTACACGCAAGTAATTAATGCTGTTCTAGTGCTCGCAGCAATTCCAGCAGTTACAATTTTCTTTTCTTTTCTTTTAAAAGTTGAAAAAACAAATATCTTTCAATTGACTGGTTTATTTTTATCAATAATAGGAATAGGAGCGATAATTTCAAACGCAGATATTCAAAAAATTACTTCTCTTAGTTTTAATAAAGGTGATTTATGGATGTTAGTTTGCGTATTTACTTGGGCTATTTATTCAACTTTACTTAAGAAAAATAAATTTGAATTTTCACAATTTTCTTTAATACAATTAATGGTTTCAGTTGGAATAATTTTTTTAATTCCACAATTTTTTTATGAAAAATCAATTGGTTTAGAAGTAAATTTTAACAAATCATTTTTTTTAATTCTTTTTTATGTAGTAGTTTTTCCTGCAATAGCTGCTTATTATTGTTGGCAAAAAGGTATAGAGATAATTGGACCTAATAGGGCCACTATGTTTATTCAATTGATGCCTTTATTTAGCGCAGTACTAGCTATTATAATTTTTAGAGAAAAATTTGAATTATATCACTTTGTAGGAGCTTTTTTTATAGTATCAGGTATTTATTTATCAAACAAAAAAAAATATGATTAAAGTAGCTGTCTTAGACGATTATCAAAATATTTTTAAAGAAATAATAGATATTAATAATTTTAAAAACAAATATATTTTTAAAATTTTTAACGAACCCTTTGCAAACGAGTCTGAAGCCAGCATAGCTCTTGAAGAATTTGAAGCATTATTCGTTATGCGAGAACGTACTCCAATAACTAAGTCTCTATTAAAAAATTTGCCCAACCTTAGATATTTAATGACAAGCGGGATGAGAAATAGTTCTATTGATTTAGAAACAACAAAAGAAAAAAAAATTATTGTTTGTGGAACTAAAATTAACCCAAACCCCGCTGCAGAGTTAGCCTGGACTTTAATTTTAGGCTTGTCTCGTAATATTAAACAAGAAGTTGATAATATGTTTCAAGGATACTGGCAAACATCAATAGGCACTGAACTTAAAGGAAAAACTCTTGGCTTGATAGGCTTAGGAAAAATAGGAACTCAAATGGCCAAAATTGGTCAAGCATTTGGTATGCAGGTTTCAGCTTGGAGTGAAAATTTAAATTTATCTCATGCAAATGAACTTGGGGTGTTGCCAATGTCTAAAGAAGATTTAATTTCTAATTCTGATTATATTTCTATTCACGTTGTTTTAGGAAAAAAATATATAAATTTAATAACAAAAAAAGAGCTCAAGTTAATGAAGAAAAGTGCTTTTTTGATTAACACTTCTAGAGGACCAATTATTAATGAAAAAGATCTTATAGAAGCTTTAAAAGAAGACTCTATAGCAGGGGTTGGGCTAGATGTTTATGATAAAGAACCACTTCCTCAAGACCATAAATTAAGATTTTTACCTAATGCTTTATTACTTCCACACTTAGGATATGTGACAGCAGAAAATTATTTAGTTTTTTACACCCAAATGCTTGAAAATTTAGACTCTTGTGTGGACAACAACCCAATAAGAGAAATAAAGTAATATAATTTCACAATTATTTATATTAAAAAACGAATCAGTTATACTCATTTTGAACAAGTGATTGGTTTTATTAAGTAAAATTAGTGTTTAACTATTAGAGCTTTTAAAGAAAAATTAGTATAGAAGCTTTTAAGGAACGGGGAGTTATGAAAAGAATATTTTTTTTATTGATAATAACAACATTCTTAACAGGATGCTTTGAATCTATGGCCCTTGTTGGAGGTGCTTCAAATGGAAGAGCGCTTCAATCTTCTTTTCAATCAGTTGTTAGCTATGGAATAAAAACTACAACTGGCAAAAGCCCTATAGAACACGTCTTATCATATAAAACTAAAAAAAATCCCGAACAGAAAAAAGAGGCATGTGTTTCATTTTTAGAAAATAGTACATCAGAGGTTTGTTACATAGCGAAAAAACAAATAAGTACTCTAAAAAATTCAATTAAAGAAAAAAGTAAAATAAAAAATCTAGATTAATGAGGAGAATGTTATAGCCTCATTAGATTTTAATGAGGCTATAAATTTAATTATTAAGCAGCTAAAGCTTGTTTGATATCGGCAATAATATCATCAGGATGCTCTATGCCAATTGAAAGTCTCACGTAACCTGGCGTTACTCCGGCAGCCAATAACTCTTTATCATTCAGCTGACTATGAGTAGTTGTTGCAGGATGTATTGCCAAACTTCTCGCATCACCTATGTTTGCTACATGATAAAGCATTTTTAAGTTATCAATAAACTTAGCACCAGCTTCTCTGGTACCAACATCCATTCCAACTAATGAACCATATCCACCATTCATATATTTTTTAGCTCTTTCTTTGATCTCACCTTGGTGATTAGTAGGGTAGATAACATTTTTAACTTTCTTTTGTGTTTCTAAAAAAGATACAACTTTTTCTGCATTACTACAGTGCTGTTTCATTCTTAGAGCAACAGTTTCTAATCCTTGAATTATTTGAAAAGCATTAAAGGGAGCTAATGGAGCACCTAAGTCTCGTAATAGGACTACTCTAGCTCTTATTGCAAAAGGAATATTAGCTCCTGTAAGTTTGGGCACATCTCTTCCCCAAACTGCACCGTTATAACTTGGATCTGGTTCATTAAAAAGAGGTTGTCTTTTTGGATCTCTTACCCAATCAAAATTTCCTCCGTCAACTATTATTCCGCCTATTGATGTTCCATGACCACCGATATATTTCGTTAACGAGTGCATCACAATTGCTGCACCATGAGCCAAAGGTTTACAAATAACTGGCGAGGAAGTGTTATCTATTATTAATGGTATCCCTTTCTTTTTTCCAATATCAGCAACTTCTTTAATAGGAAAAACCCTTAGATAAGGATTAGGACAAGACTCACCATAATAAGCTCTAGTCTTTTCATCAGTAAGTTTTTCAAAGTTTTTTGGATCAGCTGGATCTGCAAATCTTACCTCAATACCTTGTAAACTTAGAGTATTTTTAAAAAGATTTACTGTTCCACCGTAAAGGTCTGTAGAAGAAACAATATTATCTCCAG
>MDTB01044840.1_pt1 | contig 12871 bp, 11 predicted proteins | sample 811161 | NCBI WGS metagenome assembly MDTB01 (sample SAMN05326650, study PRJNA326480) | marine metagenome | isolation source: seawater | place: Mediterranean Sea | collected 2009 | reverse complement strand
ATCCAAATAATAATGAAATTATTTCACATGGTAGTACTAGATCTTGTAATGTGGATTGTGTTGGCGCTTGGAGTGATAATACAACTGATCGAACAGCCGGTGTAGAAACACCTATGGGTTGCGGTGTGTACTCTGTTTCTCAATGGCGTGGTAGTCGGCCGGCTTGCCCCAGCACACATGGTGCTCAAATCGCGTGTGATATTGCTTGCAGTGGCTCTTTTGATTCCACAACAACAAATAAAGCTTTTGGTATGACACGTAGCGGAACATGTGGCACGTACAGTGTGTCAGCTTGGCGTGGAGAAGGTAGCCAGTGTTCGTACGCACATGATCAATTTGTTAGTTGTGATGCTGATTGCGTCGGGGCATGGTCAAGACAAACAAAAGAATGGACAAGTAATCCTCCGTTGGAAATGGGATGTGGTGAATACAGCGTGTTAATATGGAATGGTAATGGAGCAGCTTGTGAATTCTCTCATGGTGATACACGGGAGTGTGACTTGGCATGTAATGCAGATTTTCCGAGCACAACAATTGATCATCTTCAAAATGGTGCAATTGTGCCATGTGGAAATTATACAATTTCTCAAAGTAGGGGTATAAATAACGCGTGTCCCTATTTGCATAATCGCCAACTTCCTTGTGATATGGCTTGTGCTTACGATTGGAATAATCGAACATTGCAAAGGGCTACAGCTGGTACTCCATTTGAAATTGGCTGCGGTACTTACGTGATAACCGATCATTTAGGTAATGCGCAATGCGACCCACCACCTGGAGACATACAAGAAGGGGATACCAGACCTTGTGATGTTGATTGTGTAGGAGATTGGAGTGAAGTGGGTTACGACTTATCAGCCGGTAAAAATATAAACGAAGATGGAAGTACTGATAAAGGTGAATTTATTGGATGTGGTATGTTTACAATCACGGAATGGTCAGGTAGTGGTTTAGCATGTACAAATGACAATATTCCTTTGGGAAATTGTGAAGGTGGTTGCACATCAAACATGCAAAAATCTTGTGTTGTAGATTGTGTTGGTTCCTTTGATGCTACGTCCGTAGACCGTAAAGAAGGCGGATCAGTAAACATTGACTGTGGAACTTACAATGTCGCAAAATGGCAAAATGCTATAGATTGCCACCCAACTGCAAATCCTTCTGGATGTGCTCAGCAGTGTTCAAATATTCATGGTGATACAATTGGATGTGAAGTTCCTTGCACTGGTGCATGGTCGGGCAATAGTTTAAATAGAAAAGAAGGGCAGGAGGTGGATGAGTATTGTGGAACGTATAGTGTCAGTGCATGGACCAGTAGCTCACCAAGTGGTCAATGCACCAGCAGCATCAAAACAGATGGAACTGGTACAATTGCACCAGTGAATCATGGAGATACAAAACCGTGTAACGAGGATTGTGAGGGTTTCTGGCCTAGTACCACTTACGAGAAAAAAGGGGCAGGTGGACTTACTATAGATAATAATGATATAATTAATTGCGGAACCTACAGTGTAACAACGTGGCGTGGTACAGGTGCGGTTTGCACGGATAGCGTTGATAGTAGAGTACTTAATCACGGTGATACAGAAGAATGTAAAATAGATTGTGTAGGTAGTTTTGATTCTACTTCTGAAGTTAAAATTGGTCCAGCCAGCACGTGGTTCAACGATCCATGTGGCACGTACAGTGTCACGGCTTGGAGAGGAGATGGTACTGAAGCTACTTGTCAATTTAATCATTTATATCAAAAACCGTGTGATATAAATTGTGTAGGTTCTTGGTCAAGTCAAACGACAAACAAAAAAGGAGCATCAACATCGTGGGGTACACAGCCTTGTGGAAACTATATTGTCACGGCGTGGAGAGGTGTAGGTAGTGCTTGTGTTTCTGCACATGGTGATACGTTGCCGTGTAATACAAATTGCGTTGGAGATTTTGACTCCACTGTTATGAACTACAAAATAAATCAAATCCAAAAATGTGGCACATACATTGTCACGGAATGGTTAGATGATGGTACCAGTCAATCAGTTGCATGCGTCTACTTAGGCCAATCCATTTCACACGGTTTTTTTGACCAATGTGAAGTAGATTGCACTGGAGCATATCCTTCTACGACTCTTAATAATATCAACGGGCAAACGGAAGAATGTGGGAATTATATCATATCAGAGTTTCGCGAAGGTGGTACTGCCTGTCCACCAAATTTACCTTGCAATGTAGATTGCACTGGTAATCCCTCCGGTGGTAAAATGTTGTGGGCCAACGGGACAGAGGAAGGTTGCGGTGGTGTTATACCAACAAATTGGAAAGGCAGTGGTAAATCTTGTCAAGGGCAATACGTAGCTTGCGAATGCTTTGGTAGTTGGAGTAGCAAAGACACTGGATGGTGGCACCCCGAGTTAATTGAGGAATGTGGCACTTACAGTGTTAATCGTATTGTGACAAATGGAGTAGATACAAAGCCTTGTAGATTCCAAGATGGCCAACAACGCCAATGCTTGCATCATACGCCTACCAGTGATGAAAAAGCAGTTCAAATTGGTATTGTATTAGGTGTATTAGCTGCTATTTTTGCCGGTATTTGGTGTTTACTGAGTAGAAAGAAACAAAAATATGTTTTACATAAAGGGAAACATTATGAAAAAGAAGAATTCGAAAGGGCTAAAATCTTAGGCACGTTACCCGGGACGAAAAAGAAAAAGATAGGCAATAAGAAATATTCACTACTAGCTTAGTACAATGTCAAATCAAGTCTTAAAAATTAAAACTAGTCGTAAGCGAAAATATGATCATTCACTTGCCATGAAATTGGATTTTATGGTCAATGATGATAGCGGAAAAGAGTATACACTAAAATGTACCAGACATTCCATAATCATTTGTGAAAAAACAAAGAAGAGAAAGAAAAAAAAATCTAAAAAAACCCAAGTAATTCCACAACCAGTGGGCGGATTGGAAGAAAAAGTTAATAATTTTTATAAAAAATAATATTGATAACTCTCTTATTTTTTTTTAAACATGTATATCGAAACTCCTATGCCAGCAATTAAAACTGTCATAGCAAAAGCACCCACGACTTTATCTATAAAGCCAAACGGGTTCGGTTTTACGCAATCGTTACAATTTTCGCAATCTTCACAATTTTCACAATTTCCACAATCGTTATTATATATTTGTACCATTTTTCATATATCTTTTATTGCTTTTTAATATATAGTTAACTTCCGTGTATTTTGAAAAGAACATTTTCTTCCATATTTTAATGAACAAGTCTTGTAACTTCTGCATTTTGTTTTTACCTTCTTACATCCCCCACAACACAATTTGCCCTGCTCATCCTTAGAATTTTTGGGCACATGGTACATACACCCATCTTTTGTCTGCTTTGGGGTAAGATATTTCATAGGTACCATTTTAACTTTTCCAAATTTCACTTCCTTATTGTGAAACACAGTACAAGCAGGTAAATTATAAGGTTGGACCTTATCCAAACAACATTCTGGATAAAAAACCTTCTCTCCATAAGCTGCATGAATTAAGTGAGTTGCTTTCTCCCTCTTTAATGATGTAAGACTATGAGGAATTTTCGGAGGCCATGTAGTAACAGCATCCTTACCCTCCTGGCGTAAAAATTGAAATTTTGTTGTCAATGTAAAACAAATATCAGCGGGTGCTAACTTAAAAGCATTATCAACGTCGTCCAAAAGCATCATCATCGTCTGGTCAAAAGCATTATGATCGTCTCTTTCATCTGGTAATATGAGGTATTTAAAACGAAAAGATACAATTTTACTACAATCATGCAATCTACTTCTATCATCTTCAAACAATATGTTTAAAGTGGAAGACTCATTATGCATTCGCATCCCGTGTATTTTTAAGTCCCTTGGAGGCCCCATATAAAATTGATACACCTTACAAAGCTTATTTCCATTAGTATGTTCATCACCCAACCATAAAAATAAAACGCCTTCAAGTAGTACAAACAACTCATGAAAATGACTATCTATGCAACCACGCCCCGCAAAAAAAGGCTCGCACGTTGCTGCAATTCCGCTTTTTGATATATTTGGAGTTGGTAAAGTAAAACACTTGTGTGTGTTGTGTGTTTCATGTAAATAAAATTCGTAATCATTTTGTAAAGCTACACAATGAGGACAAAATGGATTGTAGCGACACAGCTGGCAATCGTAATGTTGTGCATACCCCATTTCACAATGACATGTATCACAAACCATAAAGGAATCATCTATATCGCTTAATTTCCTTTTTCCCGGCCAACTCTCAGTTGCTTTCTTTCTAAATTGTAGTTGGAGAATGTATAACTTTAAGTCTTTTAGCTTTTTTTTCTTGTCAAATAAGTAAACAATTGCTGAGACATGCGATCCATCAAAATACCACTTTGGAACGACGTAGAACTCAGAATTTTTCAGCTTAGGAAACACAGCATCGTTTATTGCTTTGCAGTCGTGTAGAAGTTGATTACTACCAAGTGGTAATTCGCCAATGTTTGCAGCTAGAACTTTACCTTTTAATGCAATATATTGCTGCAATGGACTTGTTTCAACCATATTCAATACATTTTTAAATGCACTGTTGCAAGTTGGATATTTAATTTTAGAACAACCAAATGTAGGAAAAGATGCCGGACCTATGTTTTTCACCTCGTCTAAGCCTTTCTCTTCTTCTGGTAAAGTAACATCAGACTTATGCGTAAGTACAAACGTATGTCTTGGATATATATCACTCTCATTAACATTACCATAATCGAAAGGGTTATCTACATGGAAAATTTCCCCAATGTCTGAAGGTAATATAACTTTTTTGTATTTTCCATTCGCAAAATCGTCTGGATTCCTCTTCAATGAACTTGCTTTTAATGTTAATGCCATTCTTTTGTCTTTTAGTATGTTTGAATTACTTGTGTTTTTTTTATTGAATTTTTTGCGTATGTATATTTGTATTTTATTTCTTTGTTTGAGTGTCTGGAATAGGTGTGTAAGCGTATCACTTTAGCTTAGCTAAATCGCACTGCTAACTTTTTTGTTGCGCTTTTTTTTTGAATTTTGAATTAGCATGCAAATAGCAGGTAAATAACAGCGAAAACAGAATAATTGAGAAAACAAGTCACAGATTAGATTCATTGAAATAGCATGTAAATAGCAGGTAGAACCGAAAACAAGTTACAGATTATTCAAATACACGCGACTATTAGGTAGGGTTGCGTAGCCACTAATTAACATACAAAGATATACCAGAAGTTTTGTACACTAGGACTATTTCCAGACACAGGAAGAATATATATCTAATACCAAGTTATATGTTCCAATTGAATAAAAAACGTTAAAATGACTGATTACACTACAATTATCCCTATAATAAACATGGAATCTCCAAATATCTTAGAAGAAGTAACAACAAACTTTAAAAACATCAAATATGAAACTCTTTATAATAAAAGTTGCAATGGTGAGAGACCTTCGAATCCAATCATAAATGACCCGGTTTTTAAAGATAAATCATGTCAAACTGAGGAGTATATGGTTGACCAAGGTACACAGTATGATGAAAGGGATTATGAGGAGGTAAAGGTGAATGCGCAAGACTGTGGAGACGGTGCAAACCACCAATATTATTATAATAGACGAAACATGCTTCAAATGAGTGGAACAACGAAAGAGAAAATCACGAAGTTGTACATTGTATCAGTTGAAAAAAAGTGTTATAAATATTGGTATACGATGGCCTTACTAGCTTGTTTTTGCACCGAAGACGATATTCCTAGCTGTTTCACAAGCACGGAAGCTTTTACAACACACTGTTTCAACACGTGCGAACAATTCAATACAGATTCCTCTGACACAATGAACAGGAATATTCCATTGGCTGTAAGAGGCATTGTGGAAGGAATATTTCCTAATTTGAATTTATCAGAGAATTAAATTTCAGTGTATTCCCTGTCTAATAGGTGTTCCTCTTCCTCTAATAAAGAACGACGACGACTGCATTCACAACAAGTACAAGTTTTAAAATATGGGAGTATACCAATGATAAGTGCAAAAATGATGATACCAATAAATATTGCAATTAAGACTTGCGCTTCTGTCATGCCTAACATTTTAAACACTTGCGTTGTAATTTTAGGTACACGTACCCGTGATAGGATTTACACTAAACCCGGATCTACACTGACACGTGCCTATAAAATTGCGCAACTCAGTAATGGTTTTTGGTGTATCAACTAAAATACTATAAGCTAGATATGAATCTATATTTTCAGAGTTTAAATCGGCTTCCCACAAGTCCAATCTTTCCGTAGTAATACAATATCCTCCACCGCATGCCTGTTGCACGGTTTCACCAGTGGCTCCAGGGCATACAGCACATTTCTCTGAGTCCATATCTCCTTTGTCTGTTGCATCTATGTAAAATTTACTTAATCTTACTCTGTAAAAATTGGGTGCACATGTTTTACAATCCACGCCTATATATCCTCCATATCCATTCTCATCGTAACTAATTTTACAAGTACAAAGACCAGTGATACTAGAACAAAATCCAGCTCCCCTTCCAGCATTACAACCTTGCAAAAAGTTACCGCCTGGACACTGTTGACAAATCCCCCCGCTTGCACTACCAGTATTGTTCAAAAAGTACCCATAAACACAATCCTCACAAAATGTACCAGTTTCATCAAGTATACAAGAACACGAGTCAACCGAGGTGGTAAAACTAGGGGAGTACCCATCATTACAATCACATGCATATTCTTTGTAACTTTCAAATATGTTATCTTCTAATTGTTCATAAACAGAAAAAGCAAAACCATTGTTATTACATATGGATTCTGTGTTGTATAGATCATAACCGGGTGCAACGTCACACGCTTTCCCTCCATATCCAATTTCACAAATGCAATCACCTGACGCATCTAATCCCAATAAACTGATACCATTTATAACGATTTCATCTGGTCGAAATTCACCCGCTGTGTATGGTTGCCAAAAGTCCTGGCATTGCCCATGACCACCACATATTAAGTTATTTTGTTTTGGGCATTCTATACAAGAATCTCCACCAAACTGCAAAAATTCGTTATAACTCCCTCTGCTTGGTAATGCGGATGGTTTGTAGTAATTGGGTTTGCATATAGTGCATGTGCCTGTCAAAGGGTTATTATAAACTCCGTCTGGATCAACCCAATAAGAATCTAAACATTCTGTGCAGTCTTTTTCAATATCACGCCCACTTTCGCATTTTGTACATAAAAATGTTAATGAGTATCCTAATTCACAAGAAGTGCAATTTGATGCATAAGAGTAACGATTGATACATATGTCACATGTTGCGGTCAAACCATTATCAAAATTACCATCACAAATACAACCTGTATCTTGATTACATGTTCCATGACCTGCACAAATAGCTCCATTGTCAGGATCATAACACGAATTTTCACAGCTTTCCCCCCAGTACCCATACAAGCAATCACATCTCTCTACCTCTAAGGGTATGATTACCAATATGATTGCAACAAACGAAGTGAAGCATGCCACAACTACAATAAAGGAAGACCAAGCGGCAATGTTATTACCTTCAACGGAGTTGTGGAAAGTGTATGAAATTGCAATACCAGATGCGGTTAAACACAACAAAGCTGAACCAACACTTGTTAAATTAGGTAATACAACATCATCCAATAAATTCATAGTATTGGATTCGGTGTAAGCAGGTGCAATAATAACTAACCAAGATGCGACCATGAAAACAATTAGTATACCTCGATTTGACTTTACCTCATTCTTTTTTTTTGTGTATACAAAAATATCACTGTGCAGACCTACCCAACACCCAATTCCAACTAACATATACCATAGCAATATCATATAAAACATTGGTAATCTAAAGTATAGGAGTACATCCAGTACTAATAAATTTCCAGTGTATTTATATATATAAAAGGTACATCAAAGAAGGACTGACCTTACAATGATGATGATGTATTCTGGCAGCGGGTCATCTAGCAATAAAAATGCTAACACAAGAACTAGGACATTGAGTGAAGATATCCCTAAATCGGTTCAGATGTTGCTGGATGAAACACCTCAAGATTTACAAAGTATTCTAGTCGTTGCGAAAGAGAAAACAGTACCAGATACGCAAGTTAATGCGGAGAACAATTTCTTAAATTCAAAAAATAACAGGTTAAAATTTGAAGAGTCTAAAACTGCTTATGATTTTCAATATTTAAGAAAGTTACTACAAGATGCACCAATTCAGGCATTGTATGTCGGAAGGAAATCATCCGAAGTTTCCAACCGCCCCATCACAGAAATTTGTCATCGCCAATACGAAGAGGAATTCCTAAGGGAGGCAAAACGGAATGAAAGGCAATGTGCAAATGGGGAGAATTGTGAGGGAAAAAAAATAACGACAGCAGATGAAGGTTTCATTTTGCGAGAGTTTTTAAAACCATCACAATATAAAAAGTTCATAGAAGGTAAAGGCCTACCAGACAACCCACAATTATGTATTATGTGTCAACGAGCCACGGTTGCCAAGTTATACATCAATATGCGCGCCGATAAAGTGCATGGTAATGGATTAATAGCTGATTACAGAAATTTCTGCAACGTCAGTGGTGAATATGTTCTTTCTCAGTGTTTATTGCCAACAACCCAACACAATCATGTGGGTTTGTTTGATCCAGTAATTTTACACTGTAGAAAAAACTACACACCGGCAAGAATAAATGGTATACGATATTACAAACAGGAGCATTACGACAAGCCTGACTCCGCCCCTACTCCGTTTTTAAACTAGCACCCCCTTATTTGCAAGTCAATCGTCCTTCAGATAAGGGGGGGAAACCATATTTTTTAGTAAAAATATTAAAGACGTTTCGAAACACACCATACCAATACTGCTTCGAGCCACCATGGATTGCTTACAATGTAAAAGTTGAAGACCCTGTTTGGACACCAAACACTGCAAAAGTACCAGAATATGTAAAAGCGGTCAATATTTGGATAAAATTGTCCAGAGAAGTTGAAGATCCATACCTACACACTTGTTTACTGACTCATATTGATTATCATTTACAAAATATTTACAACATAAACAAGAAAGGTATTGCTAAATTTGTTTACGAAGATATATGTTGCAATAAAATTACCAAAAATTTGTATTCCAAAATCATTATGGATGTTTTACCACCAATAAAAAGCCAAAAACATAGCAATAAGATTTTGCATTTACTGAGTAAAGCGCTTCCTCAAAGATGTCAGATTCGTAATTTGCGTGAGATCATTGTTCAGTATACCATGCAGGACGACGATGTTTTTATGTTTTTAATCACTATTTTGAAGAATAGTTTGTTTGGAACTTATGACCACTGTAAATCAAAATTAAACTTTGAGGGTAGGTACATATTATATGAAGCATTTGTAAATCAACTAAAAATAAAAACGTTTTTTGTTAAATGGTTTCAATCTGGTTCCCAGCACCAAATCCATCTTTTTTATTGTTTAAAGGAATTTTTAGTAGATGCAGTGTTTCAATGTCATCCAACGTTTGAAATTGTTGAGAAAAAATACAATTGGTCCAAATTTTCTAACCAAGTAACAGCTTTTATGGATAAGACTCGCGATGCACTTATGTTAATAAGTCAAAGGGAATACAAATTTATGGAAAGATCAGATTGGATGCATTGTATCGAACAAATTTTAAACTCCGCTGCAAAACAACATATTAAATTATTTCGAACAAATCCCATTATTGGTTATCATCAAAAATTAAAGTCACAAATTTTAAAATACTTTATGATGCAAGGTAAACATAAATGCGATGAATTTCTTTCCTTGAAAATTCAACATCTGTTGTGGAAATTAACTCAAAGGTTTTATCAAATTGAAAATGTTATAAGGTTGTTGCATAGTATTTTAAACGTGCCAAAAGATGTGGTAGATAGTATCATTGAAGAAAAATTTGGGCAACAAGATTTCGATAAACATAGCTTACAAACCTTAGAATACATCATGGAAATTTGTAGAATGGTTTTGTTACATAAAAACACCACCGTCTACGTTTTACCACAACATATTTATGAAGCACAAAAGAAAGCAATAGAGTTAAAGATGAAAGTAGATATGGAAAGTGACAAAGGTAAATTCCTAGATCAATGCATTCAAAGAAATATTTGTAAAAATTCAAGTATTAATTATTTATGCTTTGTTTGTAACGACTCAAAAGTCTTTTTAATGAAAGAGACTAAAAATAGTCGGCACAGCAACAAATTGGCACGTGGATCACTACGAGTAGTGGTGGATAATACACAGGATCAATTGCGATACGTATGTGGAAAACGACCGGAAAGGCACACCAAAAATGGAAAGAGAAAATGGCGAGATGATCCAAAATTACAACAGCGTAAACTAAACAAGGAGAAACAACGCGATTCTCTTGCCGACCGCTGCATCAATACACCATTAATGGAAATAGACCTTCTTGGGAACGCTTTTTCCTTTCAGGGGAAATTAATGATTTTGTGTAGTTTGTGTGCAAATGCTACGATTTTAAACAATTTATGTTACAACCATAATGTCCTACCTAATTGCAAAATATGTAGTGCGCATTTGAAAAAAATATGCCACATGTGCAAACAAGAAAACATTTGTAACAATGTATTGGCATTGGATTCAAAAGTTGGTATGTTTTGTTCCGTGCCATTTTGTACAAGTTGTGCAAATCAGCATGCATCCCAACAACCAGTTTTAATTTAGCATTTCAAATTCTTGTTTTAGGTTGAATTCAGAAATTATAACACCAGCGAGAAACCAGAAGAGTAAAAATACAATAAAAACTTGAAGTAACATAATATAAATGCAACAAATACAAGAAATACAAATTCAAGTCACAGAAGATATATACAACCAGCTTACTCCAGAGTTAAAAGAAGCTACTGAATCCTTGCTATCACTTATATACTCCCAACCCGAGCGTATAAATATTACAGTTATAACGAAAAAAAATGACCAGCCTGTTAACGCCACCAAAGTTGACAAGACAAAATGCAAAAGAAAGCGATTTAGTAAAACTAGAGGATCCAAAATCGCATATCAAAGACAAAGTCTTCGACTTTCAAGACGAAAGCGTCAGAAACCACTTAGATTTCGTGATTAAGGATGTGTACACCGTGTTAGGTAGAGGCAGGAGGGAAAGTGCATATCAAAAGGCTTTGGCTTACCAGTTGAATGCCATTGGATACCCAGCTCAAACAGAATATCCAGTACCAATTTTGTACCGTGGTAGTCTAGTGGGAACTTCCTATATAGATATTATTGTCTTAGGAAAATTCTTTATTGAATTGAAAGTCACGGAACGTTCCAACGCAAAAGAAATAGCACAGACACAGGCTTACAGCAGAGATTTGAAACTACCGGGTTTACTTATTCATTATCCACAAGGAGCAGATAAAGGGGAGTGCCAAGTAACATTTATCAAAGGAGAAACAGTTGTTAAAATACATTAAAACATACACGCATATAGTTATTTAACACACATAAACATAGGACTACATCTACCTTGTGCAGTATACATTTTTTCTTCTCTTTTTACATTACGAAGTGCGTTGTGTAAATTATAACGTTTGTTTTTAGAAAATAAATCGTCGTCGTTCATCAAAAAATCTTCGCAAACACTACACTGAAAACGTTTTGAACTTTTTAAATAACTACGCAAACAATCGCCGTGTACTAACATTCCACAATCGCAAGGGGATTTGATTAATTTTGTATTCTTTTTTTCTTGTTCCCAACAGATATAACATATATCATCATCATTTAAATTCGTTAATTCTTTTTTAGGCTTTCGATACCGGTTTGCTTTGAATTTGGATTTAAAAGACCCCATTGTGTAAGGAGTTACAAATCAATATATACATGGATTCGTTACAGAAAAAACACCTTAAACGCTTTAAACGTTTCATTCGAAGTACTGGATTCTCAACGGACTACCAGACATTTATAAAAGAAGAGAAAAAAATACAAGCTAGCTTTCGCTTTATCAACAATATAATCACTACAAATGATTATAGTAGTTTTAAGTTGCAACTGCAAGATTGTGTAATTAGTAAAGAAAGTAAAGTATATCAACAAATTATTTACATTCTACGCAACATCAATGCATCAAAAAAAAGATGGAAATCGTATTTTCCATCGTTAATATTCTCGCATAACTACAGGGCTGACAAACGCTGGTATCCTCCCCGAGAAAAGAAAGACACTTCGTCCAATGAATATTCTTCGTTGCAATACTTATTAAGCTTGAAAGAGGTGTTAGAAGAAGATAGGAGTGACATAATTCGGGAATTTGTAGAAAAGTGTGACTGGGACCTACTGGACGCAAAATTACAACCTTTGTTTCATTTGATTATTGAAAACAGCAACTTGGAAAGGGAATGGAATGAAATATACTACAAGATGCACCAATGTTGCATGCCAAAAACGTACATGGAACCTTGCAGGATGAGCCAGCGAACATTTTGTTTGAAACACAAAAAGTATTTAACACCATTTAGAGACAGAAAAAATATCAGACAAACTATTTTTTACGATATTGCAAAAAAACTTGACATTGCCGTAAACCTAGAAAATCCAATATGGATAAAAGAAGATGAGTTGCTGTATAATTAAAAGGTCAATAGAGTAGTAAAAAGTAGGTATATGGAAGAAGAAGTTTGGGGTAATCAAGATTTAGTTAGATTAATTTTTTCTTATTTGCGAAAAGAAGCTTATTTAAAGTGCAAAACATGCCATATGGTGTTAGAATGGGACCCGGGTAAAACACTCCAGCAAAAATATTTTATATT
>MDTB01166568.1_pt1 | contig 12872 bp, 15 predicted proteins | sample 811161 | NCBI WGS metagenome assembly MDTB01 (sample SAMN05326650, study PRJNA326480) | marine metagenome | isolation source: seawater | place: Mediterranean Sea | collected 2009 | reverse complement strand
TAGAATGCAAGAAATTGCAGAGGCAATTCAAATTGGTGCTAAAGCTTATCTAAATAGACAATACAAAACTATTGCAGTTGTCGGCGTGATTGTTTTGGCAATAGTAACATATTTTTTTAGCTATCTTGTAGGTATTGGCTATTTTATAGGAGCTTTTCTTTCTGGTGTCGCAGGTTATGTGGGAATGCTTATTTCAGTTAAAGCAAATGTTCGTACGGCTGAAGCAGCTAGACAAAGCTTACAGGCAGGTTTAACTATAGCTTTTAAATCGGGTGCAATAACTGGATTGCTAGTTGCAGGTTTGGCTTTATTAGCTATTACTTTGTATTATATAATTCTAATTAATTTAAATGTTGAAAATAGAGAGATCATTAATGCCTTAGTTGCATTAGGTTTTGGGGCATCTCTTATTTCTATTTTTGCTAGACTAGGTGGAGGTATTTTTACTAAAGGTGCGGATGTTGGTGCTGATTTAGTTGGAAAAGTCGAGGCGGGAATACCGGAGGATGATCCGAGAAACCCAGCTGTAATTGCTGATAACGTTGGAGACAATGTCGGTGATTGCGCTGGTATGGCTGCAGATTTATTCGAAACTTATGCTGTTACTATAGTTGCGACAATGGTTTTATCTTCAATATTTTTTCCATCTGATTACAACTTAATGATTTATCCTTTAGCGATTGGCGGCTCTTGTATATTAACATCAATTATAGGCACTTGGTTTGTCAAACTTGGAAAAAACAAAAATATAATGGGAGCTTTATATAAAGGTTTTATTGTAACTGCAATTACATCTCTTTTAATTCTATATCCTGTAACAAGTTCTATAGTTGGACTATCAGAAAGTTACAATAATAGTGGAAAAACTTTTAATGGTATGGATTTGTACATTTGTGGAGTGGTTGGTTTTGTTATAACTGGTTTATTAATTTGGATTACAGAATATTATACTGGAACAAACTATAGACCTGTAAAATCAGTTGCTAAATCTTCAACAACTGGTCACGGTACTAATGTTATTCAAGGCCTAGCTATATCTATGGAAGCTACAGCTGTACCTGCTTTAATTATCGTAGCAGGGATTTTGTACACAAATGAGCTAGCTGGATTATATGGCATTGCTATCGCAGTAACTGCAATGTTAGCACTTACTGGAATGGTAGTAGCTTTAGACGCTTATGGTCCTGTTACAGATAATGCCGGAGGAATTGCGGAAATGTCTAAACTTCCTAAAAATGTAAGAAAAACAACAGATGCTTTAGATGCCGTCGGCAATACTACAAAAGCTGTAACAAAAGGTTATGCTATTGGTTCTGCAGGACTAGGTGCCTTAGTATTATTTGCTGCTTACACCGAAGATATTAAATACTTTTCTACTGTTAAAGGATCGGCATTAGAAGGTGTAAACGTGACTTTTGATTTATCTAATCCTTTTGTTGTTGCAGGTTTACTTATAGGTGGAATGTTACCTTATTTGTTTGGATCAATGGGTATGCAAGCTGTTGGAAGAGCAGGTGGAGCAGTAGTTATCGAAGTCAGAAGACAATTTAAAAAGATACCCGGAATAATGAAAGGTAAAAGAAAACCAGATTATGGAAGATTAGTTGACCTATTAACTAGAGCAGCAATAAAAGAAATGATAGTTCCATCTCTTCTTCCCGTTTTATCTCCAGTAGTTGTATATTTTATAATTTTACAAATTGGAGGTATGGAGGCGGCTTTGTCCTCTCTAGGAGCAATGTTACTCGGAGTTATTGTTACTGGATTATTCGTAGCTGTATCAATGACTGCTGGTGGCGGCGCTTGGGATAATGCAAAAAAATATATAGAAGATGGAAATTTTGGTGGCAAAGGTTCAGAGGCACATAAATCAGCTGTTACAGGAGACACGGTAGGAGATCCCTATAAAGATACTGCTGGACCAGCCGTAAACCCAATGATTAAAATAACAAACATCGTAGCATTATTGTTGCTAGCTGTAATAGCCCACTAAATATTTATTTTTTATTACCGTACATTCGAGTTTTCATACTATTTAAAAACTTTTCTATGAAACTTTTTTGAGCAAGTTTGTTTTCTGTAATTTTTTCAGAAAATTTAACAACTTTTAAATCATCCTTATCTAAAATTTTTTTTACTTTTAATACTCCATACTTGTCAAAAGATAGTATTAAAACATTGTTAGTTTTTAATACATTTTGGCCTAATTTATGAAATTCACCCTTTGTTAAAACCCTCTCAATGTATATCCACTGGTTATTATTATTAACAGATTTTGAATGTGGTTGACCAAATATATTTATCACATCATTCATATTTGATTCATTAATATTCAGTTTATTTGATCTATTTTTGAGAAAAAGTACTCCATGATTTTTATTAGGGTCTTGTAATTGACAATTAATTAAAATAAGAAAAAAAAATAAATATAAAAATTTATGATATTTAAACCTAATAAACATAAGCCTAATTTGTACAATATATTACTTATCTTATCTAGAAATATTTTCTTTTATAACAAAACCGATTTACCAGATACTTTTGAAACTCGTATCTATCTAATGTTCTTTCATTTTTCTATTCTTATGATTGTTACTAAAAAAAAGGGATCGAAATTCGATCAAAAATCTTATGATCTTTTTTTTAATAATATAGAATATAATTTGAGAGAATTAGGTTTTGGGGATGTTACTGTTAATAAAAAAATGAAAGAATTAAATAAAATTTTATACGACATTCTTCTCAAAATTGAAGAAAAAAAAAATAATAAAAAAGATTTTGAAATTAGTCCTACATTAATTAATAAATATTTAAAACCACTGAAAGATGAAAAAAGTGTCAAAATTGGTCAATTAAACGATTATTTCTTAAATTTTTTCAATTTTTGTTTTGAATTAAGTCTAGAAAATATGTTAGAAGGTTGCATTAAATTCGAATATTAATTATGGCTGTTCCTAAAAGAAAAACTTCTATTTCAAAAAAAAAGATGAGAAGGTCTCATCATAAATTGTCGTCTGTAAATATCGTAGAAGATAAAAAAAGTGGTGAATATAAGCTGTCACATCATATTGATTTAAAGACTGGTTACTATAACGGTAAAAAAATTTTAGATATTTAGTAAATAATATGTCGAAAAAATATTCTATTGCAATTGATGCAATGGGTGGAGAAAATTCCCCGGACAAAACAATAGAGGGGATCAAGATTTTTTTAGATAAAAATAGATCTAATAATGACTTTATTTTAAATGTTTTTGGAAAAGAAGATTTAATCAAAGAAAAATTGAAAAAGATTGATATTAGTTTAAGTGCAGTAAATATCTTAAACTCATCTAAAGTAGTTTCAGATGAAGAAACACCCATGACTGCCGTTAAAAGTTCAAAAAATACAAGCATGTGGAACTGTATTCAACATCAATTAGAGGGTAAATCTGACATAAGTTTATCAGCTGGAAATACAGGAGTTCTATTAGTTATATCTAGAATGATTTTAAAAATGATGAATGAAGTAAGTAAACCTGCCTTAGCAGGTCTATGGCCAAATCAAAACGGAGTAAATGTGGTTTTAGATTTAGGTGCTAATATAGAATGCAATGATCAAAATCTTATAGACTTTGCTGAATTAGGTTCTGCACTTTACAAATCTCTATTCCCAAATGACAAACCAAAGGTCTCATTACTTAATGTTGGGTCAGAGGAAGTAAAAGGCACAGAAATGTTAAAAATTGCATCACAAAGATTAAAAGAATTGTCTAATGAGGAAAATTTTATTTATAAAGGGTACATTGAAGGAAATAATATCATGAATGGAGATTCCAATGTTATTATTACCGATGGTTTTACAGGGAATATTGCCTTAAAAACTGCGGAGGGTACTGCCAAATTTATCACAAAAAATCTCAAAAAATCTTTATCTAAAAATATAATTACAAAATTATCTCTCATATTTTCATATTTTTCTCTCAAAGAATTTAAAGATAGATTGGATCCTAGAAAGTACAATGGAGCAATATTTTTAGGCTTAAATGGCCCAGTAGTAAAGAGCCATGGTGGGATAGATGCAATTGGCTTTTATCATTCAATAGATTTATGCTATAAAATTGTTAAGGGAGATTTAATGACACGAATTAAAAAAAATTTAAAACATTTGAATAGTGCTTAAAAAAAATTTTAACAAACTTGATTTAGTTAATAATTTAAGTCAAAAAACAGGATTTTCCAAAAATTATTCGAGAAAATTAGTAAACGATCTCATAGAAATTATTATACAAAATATCAAAGTAGGTGATTTTAATTTAAAATTAATTGGTTCATTTAAAATTGTCAGTAAAAATTCAAGATTAGGTAGAAATCCAAAAACAAAAGAAGAGTTTTTAATTTCTGCAAGAAAATCCATTAGCTTTAAGCCATCAAAAAGAATATCAAAAGAGTTAGATAGAATAACATGAAAAAACTAGTTAATATTTCAGAATTATCTAAAATTTTAGATCTTTTTGATCCTCTTACTAAAAAACCTCTTAATCACACAATTAGATTTTGGGAAACTAAATTTAAAGTTATAAAACCAAAAAAAATTAACAATCGTAGATATTACACACCTAAACAAGTAGAAATTATTAAAATAATAAAATTTTTACTTAAAAATAGAGGTATGACCATTATGGGGGTAAAAAAATTAATCAATTTTAAAAGAAATGAACTTGACGATCATAACTCTGATAGTTTAAAAGCTGAATATTATAAAAACCTACTTAAAGTAAAAAGCAATATATTAAAAGATAAAATAATTAAAATAAAATCTTATGGCAAAAAAAACTCATCTTAAAGTTCGTATGGTTCCAGAAAGTAACCCTGATAGTAAATTTATATATTACGCTAAAAAACCAACAAAAGGTGAAAAAGTTAAAGATAAACTTAAATTAAAAAAGTATAATCCAAATACTCGTAAACACGAATATTTTATTGAAAAAAAACTTCCACCACATAGTAAATAATTATTTCTTTCCAAAATTTCTGTACTCATAATCAATAAAAGCATTAATCATTGATTTCCATATTCTATTTGTAATTTTTGGGTCTATTTTTTGATTTTTAGATTTTTTTTTAATATTTTTTAAAATCACAGATATTCTTTTTCTATCAACGATATCCTTTTTAAATTTTTTATTTCTAATAACTATATCGACTAGTTTTGAGCGTTTTTTGATTATTTCTAATAATTTAATATCTAGGTTATCTAATTGTTTTCTAATTTTAAGTATATTTTTGTTTTCCATAGCGACAATTTAAAAATTTAAAATTAATTAGTTAATATATATTATAAATTATGGGTTCAAACGAGGAAAAAATAAATAAGTTATTTCTTTACTGGTTGATAATATCTTTATTACTAGTTTTTTTGATTATAATTGTAGGTGGTTTAACTAGGTTAACAAACTCAGGTTTGTCAATAACTGAGTGGGAATTATTTAAGGGAATATTTCCTCCTTTAAACAATTATTCATGGGAATTATATTTTGAACAATACAAACAAATTCCACAGTATAAAATGTTAAATTCCAATATGAGTATTAATGAATTTAAGATTATTTTTTATTGGGAATATTTTCATAGAATTTTGGGAAGACTGGTAGGTATATTTTTTTTATTACCTTTGGCATACTTCTACTTATCCAAACAAATTAGTAAAGAGTATTTATTTATATGTTACATAATTTTTATTTTAATTGTTACCCAAGGTTTCATTGGATGGTATATGGTAAAAAGTGGTTTAATTAATGATATAACTGTTAGTCATTATAGATTATCATTGCATTTAGTTAATGCTATTTTGATTATTTCATTAATTTTTTGGCTAATAAAAAACATGCTTTATAAAAAAAATAAAGTTTTTTTTAATATCTCAAACCACAATTTCCCTTTTCTGTTTCTTATTTTATTAATTTTTTTCCAAATTATAATGGGTGCATTTGTGTCTGGATTAAAAGCTGGGCAAATTTATCAAACATGGCCAATGATGGGTTCTACTTATTTTCCTAACGATTTATTTTTTAAAAAACTTGGAAATTTAGTAGAATTTAATAATCATTCATTAGTTCAATTTTATCATCGTAACTTAGCTTATTTAATAATTTTTTATTGTATTTTCTTATCAATTTTTATTTATAAAAATAAAATGTCAAATTTATATAAACCCTTAAAAATATTGATTTTTTTTTTAGTTTCGCAGGTGATACTAGGAATTATTACATTAGTAAGCGGTTTAAATATTTATTTAGCTTCCATACACCAAATTACTAGTGTGTTATTAGTGTTTAGTGCGTTAAATTTATATTTTTATAGAATTAAATAAATTGACTTTATTAAACTTTCTTTGTATTTATCGCACTTTGTCATGACACCATTTATTAAAAAAAAAGATATTAAAAAAGATTGGTACATAATCAGCGCTCAAAACATAGCCGTTGGTAGATTAGCAGCTTTTATCTCAAAAGTTTTGAGAGGCAAAAATAAGACTACCTACAATCCTCATATCGATAATGGAGATTTTGTTGTTGTGACTAATGTTGACAAGATAAAGTTTACAGGAAAAAAATTAACTAATAAAAAATATTATAGACATACAGGATATCCTGGTGGAATTAAGGAAACAACTCCTTTAAATTTGATAGAGAAGAATAAAACTGATCAAATTTTAAAACTTGCAGTAAAAAGAATGTTACCTGGGGGGCCATTAGCAAAAAAACAACTCACAAAGTTGAAAATTTATAGTGGCGATAATCATCCGCATGAAATTCAAAAACCAAAAATCATTAATTTTGAAATATTAAATAAAAGAAATTCCGTAAAATAATGCAACAAACCAATCAAACTAGCGTTAAAATTAAAAAAATTAAATTAGATTTTAAAGATAGTAAATATGCAACAGGAAGAAGAAAAAGATCAATTGCTAAAGTTTGGGTTAAAAAAGGTACTGGAAATATAAATGTAAATGGATTGAAAATGCATGAGTATTTTAAAAGACCTGTTCACCAAATTATCGTTACTAGACCTTTGCAAATTTCAGAAGTTACATCAAATTATGATGTAAAATGTACTGTTAAAGGAGGAGGACTCTCGGGTCAAGCGGGTGCTATTATTTTGGGTATATCAAAAGCATTAATATCTCATGATGAAAATTTAAAAAAGAATTTAAAGAAAGATAAACTCACAACAAGAGACTCCAGAGTAGTTGAACGTAAAAAATACGGTCATAGAAAAGCAAGAAGAAGCTTCCAATTTTCTAAAAGATAATCAATTAAATTTAACTATTTATAAAGACAGTGGTATAAGACAATATGCCTATACACAATAAAATTAAAGTAGCCGTAATAGGAGCAACAGGTTATACAGGATTAGATCTGACATTGATATTATCTAATCACCCAAATGTTCAAATTGTAAATTTGTGTGCCACAAAAAACTTAGGGAAAAAAATTAGTTTTTTTGACAAAAGAATAATTAAAAATTTGCCAAAAATCTCATCTGTAAAAAAAATCAATTGGACTAATTTGGATCTAGTATTTTTATCTTTACCTAATGGTGAAGCCCAAAAATTAATCAGTAAGATCTATTTTAAAAATAAAAGATTAAAATTTATAGATTTATCTGCCGATTTTAGAATAACTAATACAAGAATATTTAAAAAAAATTACAATTTTGAGCATAAAGCTAAAAATCTCATTAAAGATTCGTATTATTCAATACCAGAATTAAATGATAAAAAAATTGATAAATTCAGAATAATTTCTAACCCAGGATGTTATCCAACTTCTATACAACTACCTTTAGTGCCATTATTAAAAAAAAATATGATAAAAATAGATAATATCACTATTGATTCTAAGTCTGGTTATTCAGGTGCAGGCAAAAACTTAAAAAAAAAATTTAAACATAAAAATTTATTTTCATCTACATATGCTTATAATACAAAAAATCACAGACATATTTGTGAAATAGATCAGCAATTTATAAAATTAAAAAAAAATAAAATTTATTTTTCTTTTAACCCTCATTTGATTCCAACATTTAGAGGTATTTTAACATCAATTTATGTGCAAACAAACAAAGGTAAAACTGGTAATATTTTAAGAAAATTATTGACTAAATATTATAAAGACTCAAAATTTGTTAAAATTTTGAAATTAAATTCATCAGTTGGATCAGGAAATGTCTTAAATACTAACAATTGTGAAATATCTATTTGCGAAACGAGAGTTAAAAATAAATTTGTTATTTTTTCCGCACTAGATAATTTAATTAAAGGTGCATCTGGGCAAGCTATACAAAATATGAATCTTTTATTTAAATTACCAGAACATCAAGGTTTATAATGAGATTTGTTTTGCTGATGATCAGCATTTTATTGTTAGCAAATTGCAGCAAACCTAAAACAGTTTTAATTTGTGGGGATCATGTTTGTGTAAATAGAGCTGAAGCAGAACAATATTTTCAAGAGAATTTATCAATTGAAGTTAGGTTAGTGAATAAAAAAGTAAAAAATACGACAGACTTAGTTGAATTAAATCTAAAAGAAAATCAAAATGGTGATAATAAAATTAGTATTTTATCGAAAAAGAGTACAAAAAAAGACATAAAAATTTTATCTAATGAAGAGATAAATAAGATAAAAAAAAATATTAAAGTAATAAAAAAAGAGAAAAATGTTTCAAAAAAAAAAATTGAATATAAAAAGAAAATTATAAATAATGAAAAAAAATTTAATAAAGAAGAAAATAAAATTTTAAAAAATAATGTCAATAAAAGAAATAATGATGTAGTTGATGTTTGTTTATTATTAGAGAAATGTAATATTGATGAAATAAGTAAATTTTTATTAGAAAAAAGTAAAAAAAAAGGGTTTCCTGATATAACTATAAGGCAATAATAAAAATATGAAAAAATTGAACATCGCAATTGTTGGTTTGGGAAATATCGGTAGCTATTTATATAAATATCTTAATGATAACAAAAAGATTTTAACTAAAAAAAATAATTGTCTACCATTTATTAAATATGTGTCAGCTAGAAATAAAAAAAAAAAGAGAAATATCAGGATTAAATCAAGCCAATGGTTAAATAATTACCTTGATGCAACAAAGTTTCAAGATGTTGATCTAATAGTAGAACTTATCGGCGGATCCGAAGGTCCAGCAAAAAAATTAGTATTTAATGCTTTAAAAAATAAAAAACACGTTGTTACAGCTAATAAAGCTTTAATAGCTAAATATGGAGATCAACTTGCCAGAATTGCAGAAAAAAATAAAGTTAATTTAGAATTTGAGGCTTCTGTATGTGGAGGTGTCCCTATTATTAGATCTTTAAAAGAAAGCTTAATTGCTAATAAAATATCAAAAATTTATGGAATATTTAATGGTACATCAAACTATATTTTGTCTTCTATGGATAAAGAAAATAAGAATTTTCAAGAAATACTATCAACTGCAAAAAAACTTGGATATGCCGAAACTAATCCCTCGTCAGATATAAATGGGGATGATGTTTCAGCAAAACTAAAAATTTTATCTTCATTATGCTTTAATTCATTTTTGAATAATAATATTTATGTTGAAGGAATAAAAGAAATTGACTCAACAGATATAGATAACGCTAATAAACTAGGTTATAAAATTAAATTATTAGGATTTGCAGAATTGATAAATAATAATATTTATCAAAGAGTACACCCAGCATTAATTAAAAAAGACTCGTATGTGGCTAGTATTGATGGTGTTTTAAATGCTGTAATTATTGATGGGAAACCAGTGGGTCAAAGTATAATCCAAGGTGAAGGAGCGGGTGCAGAAGCAACAACTTCAGCATTAATATCGGATATTTCATCAATTTTAAGGGGTAACATCAAGTTTCCTTTTTCTATATCAAGTATGGAAAGAAAAAAACTTAAATTTAAGACAATAAATGAGAGATTTTTTTCTGCATATTTGCGTTTTGAAGTTATGGATAAACCTGGAGTTTTATCCAATATCACTAGTATTTTTTCTAAAAATAAAGTTTCTATTAAAAGATTAGTACAAAATCCAAACAAAATTAAAAAAAATTCGTCAATAATAATTATTACCCATAAATCAAAAAATAAATCTTTAAACAAAATACTAAAGGAAATATCTAAAAAAAACTTTATTAAGAAAAAACCAAAACTTATAAGGATTGATGATAATTAATGTCGATCGACAAAAAATTCCTAAACCTATTTATTAAAGTAACAGAAAAGGCTGCTATTGGTGCATCAAAATTTATTGGAAAAAAAAATAAAATTGGTGCGGATAAGGGTGCAGTTGATCCCATGAGAAGAGAATTAAATAAGATTAATATGGAAGGAACGGTAGTGATTGGCGAGGGTGAAATGGATGAAGCGCCAATGTTGTATATTGGTGAAAAACTAGGAACATTAAATGGACCAAAGCTTGATATCGCTGTTGACCCGCTTGAAGGAACAAAATTTACAGCAAATGGTGAGCCTAATGCCTTTTCTGTTTTAGCAGTTTCAGAAAAGGGATGTTTACTATCAGCGCCAGATACGTATATGGAAAAAATTGTAATTGGTTCCAATCTTCCAAACAACTTGATGGATATAGATAATAGTGTTGAAAAGAATATTAAGTTATTAGCTGAAGCTAAAAGTAAAAATATTTCTAGTATAAATGCATGCGTATTGAAAAGACCTAGACATGAAGATATTGTTAAAGAATTAAGAAGGTTAAATGTAAAAATTAATTATATAACGGATGGAGATATAGCAGGAGCTCTCAGTGTCATTGGGGAAAAGCCTAAAAATGATATTTACTATAGTACAGGTGGGGGACCGGAAGGAGTGATAGTGGCTGCTGCTCTTTCGTGTTACGGAGGTCAAATTCAAGGAAGATTAGTTTTAGATAATGAAGAGAAACTTAGAGCAAAAAAACTAGGTATTACAGATTTTAATAAAAAATATAACATTAATGACATGGTTAAAGGTGATGTAATTTTTTGTGCAACAGGGGTAACATCTGGTGATTTAGCAAGCGGAGTAAAAGATTTAGGAAATACATTTGAAGTAAACACATTTGCACTTCATAAAAGTGAAAATACTAAAAAATCGTTTAAAAACTATTATAACAAATGAACTCACTTTCTGTAAGTGGTAAAAGTTGGATTTTAAAAAATTATAATCAATCTGATTTATCTTTTATAAAAGAAAATTTTTCATTAGATGAAATAACATCTAAACTTTTGTCTATTAGAAATATTAAAAAGGATGAAATTAATTCCTTTTTAAACCCGTCGATTAAAAACTTTCTACCAAATCCTAATAATTTAATTGATATGGAAAAATCAACATTAAGAACTGTTCAAGCTATATATAAAAATGAAAAAATAGGTATTTTTGGTGATTATGATGTAGATGGCGCTACTTCTACAGCTTTATTAGGAAATTATTTTACTGAATTAAATCTAAATTATGAAATTTATATACCAGATCGTAAAAAAGAGGGATATGGACCGTCTGTCAAAAGTTTTAAAGAATTAATCGAAAAGAAAGTAAAAATAATTTTTACTGTAGATTGTGGAACGCTATCTTTTGAGGCAATCAATTTTGCAAAAGAAAATAAAATTGATGTAATAGTTCTTGATCATCATCAATCAGAAATTAATTTACCAAAAGCGTTCTCTGTTATAAACCCAAATCGTCTTGACGATAAATCCAATTTACAATATCTGTGTGCTGCAGGTGTTACGTTTATGTTTCTTGTATCAGTAAATAGAGCACTACGATCTAAAAATTGGTTTAATCCTCAAAATATAAACGAACCAAATTTGATAGATTATTTAGATTTAGTTTCATTAGGGACTGTTTGTGATGTTGTTCCACTAGTAGGCTTAAATAGAGCAATAGTTAAGCAAGGTTTAAAAATAATCAAATCAAAAAAAAATTTAGGATTAAAAACTTTATTTGATATATGTAAAATTGAGTCTAGTCCTTCAATTTATCATCTTGGATATTTACTTGGGCCTAGGATAAACGCAGGTGGTAGAGTAGGTAAATGTTCTCATGGAGCAAATTTACTATTAAATAAAGATCCTAAGAATAGTTTTCAATTAGCTTCAGAATTAGATCAATATAATAAAGAAAGAAAACTTCTAGAAAAAGATCTACTGCAAAAAATTTTAAATCAAATAAAAGTTAATTCAGATGATCCTGTTCTAATTTTAAGTGGAACTAATTGGCATGAAGGAATTATTGGAATTGTGGCAGCTAGACTAAAAGACAAATTTAATAAACCTGTTATAATAATTTCTTTAGATGGAAATATAGGAAAAGCTTCAGCGAGATCTGTAATTGGTTTTGATATTGGTGCGGTTATTATTGCTGCTGCTCAAGATAATATATTATTAAAAGGAGGAGGACATAAAATGGCTGGCGGCTTTTCTATTAAGATTGAGAATATAGAAAAACTAAAAGATTTTGTATTTAGAAAATTTAGAGATATAAATATCGATTTAACAGTAGATAGACCACTTCTTATAGATAGTATTATTTCTGCCTCAGCAATTAATTTAGATTTTTATAATAAGGTAGCAATTCTGTCTCCTTTTGGTTCTGGTAATCCGGAACCAAAGTTTATTGTTGAAGATGTTAAAACAATTAATGGAAAAATTGTTGGAGAAAAACATATTAAATCGGTTTTAATTGGTAATGATGGTTCTACAATTAAATGTATAGCTTTTAACGCTCTCGAAAACGATATTGGAGCCTATCTACTTAAAAAAAATAATAAATCATTTAATATTGCAGGAAAATTATCCCTAAATGAGTGGAAGGGGCAATCAAATGTA
>MDTB01198332.1_pt1 | contig 12873 bp, 4 predicted proteins | sample 811161 | NCBI WGS metagenome assembly MDTB01 (sample SAMN05326650, study PRJNA326480) | marine metagenome | isolation source: seawater | place: Mediterranean Sea | collected 2009 | reverse complement strand
TTTTAAATATAATAGATCTATTTTTATAGAAACCTTTTTTTATTTAAAATATAATATATAAAATTAAAAATCAAGTCTTGTTATATAGAGTTTAAATTAGTAAGACCGTTTTTTTCTACGACATTTCTATCTCATTAGAAAAACCAATTCCAACTTATTCTATTTTTAAAAAAAACTTCATTTTTTCTATATATATGATACATATAATGATTATGACTGATGAAATACACTATTAAGAAGTATAATGTATACATATGGTATTTTGTTGCAATCCTTCGGACGAAAGTATATACGATATGCATACACATATATAACATATGACACATATAATGATTATGACTGATGAAATACTATAAGAAGTATAATGTATACATATGATATCTTGTTGCAATCGTTCGGACGAAAGTATATACGATATGCATACACATATATAACATAGATTATTTATAGAGATATATATGTAAACATGTTATGATAAACGGTAATCATTGGAGATCAATTATTCTACAATGAAAGACTGTAAATAGTAGTTTATCCTTGACCATTATTGCATGTTGTACGAATTATTGAACATTGCTGCATCTGGCTCTGTAAAATTCATTGGCATGCCATGCATATCAAGGGTACCTTCAGGCATCGTGTAGCCCATTGTATTGTTGTAGCTGGAGTAATCACAAGTATAGCAATAGTCCGACTCCGATTTAGGTGGGCATTTTTCGTACTCATCATACAATTTATTTGCGTGTGGATCATAATTGGTTGCAGCTGTGTCGTTGCACCCATACATATATTCTGGCCATTCACAAATTGTCCCTGTCGCATCCAATACCATTTGAGATGGTGTCCATATTAAGTTGCCATCCATAGTCGATCCGCACTCGTCGCAATGTATGACATGTGACATGCGTTCATTGCACCACGGGTTGGCAACTTCGTGGTACGATGTATACTCCGTGGTGCTATGGTTTTGTGGTTCTTCTACCCAGGTTTCTGTTTCTGTACCATCATCTTCTATGATAACAGTGTGGTTATACGATGGTATGTAATCATTCATTGGCTCGTTGTGTGTGGTTACTACAGCCTGGAAAGAACAATACCCGGTTCCATCATTTTCTGATGTGTGGGTTTCTTCCCCCGTGTCTTCGTCCCACATTTTACAGTCATCACAAGAATTTGTACAGTAAGATCCCCATTGACTATGGCAGTACACTTGAGGATGAGTTGCCCATTCATCTAAGAAATCTGAATTTGTACATTTTTCAGTAACATTTGATTTCTTTTGCATACAGCTACCGGCATTATACTTTTCATGGCCAGGCCAGTGTGGCGGATCAAAAGTCAATCCTGGGCAAGAATCTGAGCATTGTTCTGACCAGTCAAGGCACTTATGGGTGGTTGGACACCATCGACGATATAATTGTGAATTGCAAACATCTTTAGTAATTTCTTTGCAAACGGGATTCCACAAGTTATCGTAATCTTGGAAGGAATATGTACCACATGCATCGCAAGCAGTGTCGCCGTACGTATTGTCCGATGGAGGAAGGCATGATTTCGTTAATGGGCAGTAAACAGTTTGGACTTGTTCTGTATTGCGGGTAATATATGGGCACCCGACTGAACATACTCCTTCTTGATCATTTTTAATTTTGAAATCTTCCATTTTTTTTGCATGCACCCAATTCGACGATTCATCATACGACCATTCATCGACCTCTCCTTGGCAGTCGGAGCAATCTGATGAGCATGACAAGCTCCCTTCGCACCAGTATTTACCTTCGTCTCTACAATCGTTTTGCATTTCTCGCAGTGATTTGCATGTGTTCGAGACATTTACAGAAAGTGGCTCGTGAGTCCCCTCTGGAGCGGCTGTATACCCGTCAGTAGGGTATTCATAAGGTTTGTAGCAGTTTTCACATGCCAATACGCAATCACCAGTGGATGACCCATCCTCCAATTTCGTTTGGCCATGTGGACACCATACCATACCAAAACTTCTACAAGCCTCTGGTGTGGCCGGCTCGCACGTGTTTAGGTTTGCATCATCATTGTGTACCTTTTTCGCGTAAAAGTTGTTGGTATCTGGGCTGTAGCCCATACATTCTGTTGCACATTCCCTAACATCGTATTCAACGTCTACTTTACCATCGTGTGAATGAATAGAACAACGGTAAAATCCTGGCTTTTGATAATCAGGGTCTTGTTGGCAAAGACGAGTAGTGGTGTTCTCTACGGTGTATGGTGCGTCCCAGTCACCTTCATGCTTGCACATATTGCAATTTGCGACTGTCGTATGATTTGGCGGGCACCAGTACTTAGTTGTTAATTGTGATGGTCTGACACAAATATTTCCATCATCCGCTGGCTTTTCGTCGCACCATTCGCACTTCTCAGTACAACGAGCGCCGTGGCTGTTTTTACATAAGTTTTTTTGTTGATTTCCGCAAACAGTAGCATCAACCGCTCTACATACGGTTGCGTTGCCTTGGAAGCCTCCATAATTATTATTACTATGAAATTTCACACCGGCATCTGCGCGCACTTCTGCTACCTCAACATATTCACTTCCCGGTTGGTGGCAATCCCAACAGTTGTGGACACAATTTTGGGTAGCTTCGCAAAACGTTTTGCCAATACGATGGCATGCGTTTGGATCTGGTATTATACAAACATGACTTTGTGGATCCCCTACGAGCATTGGCATAGCTGTAGGTTCGATATTGTATACTCCAGTATTATTTCCCTTCAAATGGCAATCGTAACCACAATATCCAACACATTGGTGAGAAGCTTGGCAATAAAACATTCCTTGGCTTGCACATGTTGGACCCGATGGAGTGCCGCATCTTCTCCCTCGCACTTCGTCGTTGAATACAAACACGTCCATGCAGTTGAAGCATTTGTCCTCTCTTACCCCGACACACGTTGGCTCACCCGAGCGTGGATGTGCGCAATATGCTTGATTCGAATCGCATGGCATCGGTCCAGTAGACATCGTATGTGGCAAATTATCGTCCCCTGGAAGACTATGGCATTCTTTGGTCAAGTTGTTAAAAAGGCAATGTGGTTCGTTAAGACAGCCGTTTAGATTTCCAGCGTGTTGCATACACTCTCTATCTGTGCCGTCATCGTCGCACATGGAGCATTCTGGGCAATTTGGATCAAACCCAGGATTTGATGAGTGGACATCGAATCCTGCACAGAATTTGCCTGCGGTTGCATAAGTAGGAAAGTATTCCTGCATGAAATGATAATCAATTGAAATGCCACTGCTAATATGCATAGGCATATGACCCATATCACTCATCTCAATAACAGGCGCGTCTGAATTCGTATCGTAGCGAATAGTTACGTCAACATCGAAAATTTCAGACTTCAAAGTATCTGGGCTCATGTTTGACATATCGCAAACGAAGAACTCATCTTTACCATTAGCTCGAGCAGTATCTCTAGTCATTGTACCAGTTCCAGGACAACACATCATGGCATCGCCCGTAGAGTCAAGACAATCATTTGCCAAACGTGTTGCAATCCGAGTAGGAAAAGTAGCTTGGCCAGTTAAACGTGCAGGGTCCAATATGACATGCCCGCAACCGTCAATACTCAAACAAATTTGCGTTTTTTTATCATCGAATAGATCAAAAAAGATACGAAATTCGCCAGATTCAACATCCCCGAATGGGGCACTTAATTGCCCGTTGGCATCTTTATGTAAATCAAAACACATTCTATCTTGTACTTTGTGGGAGCAAGTGTAATTATTCATGTCATCTACTGATTCTCCTCTGTCTGCAGCCATGGCAGCTTCCATCTCCATTTGTCGCTCTTCGTCGGTCGGTGGACCGGATGGTGGACTAGTCATGTTTCCTTCCATGTCTGGTGGACCATTTACGTTGTGCTCAAATGTCGTTGCGATAGGATTCGTCTTTGGGTCGGCCGGGTAGGTAACCGTGCACGTGCAGTTTCTTTTGTCTCTTACTGTTGCATTACACATAACCTCAGCCGGCAAAGTATCGGGCATAGGTTCGCTTTGCACTCCTTCATCCTTGCCTGGATTTGTAATTGGTCGCGCAGCGGTTGGTGTGTCAAATGTCGTGTTACTCGAGTATCTTTGATGAGCAGATAACGGCGAATCGGTATGGGAACTTGCTAAACGTGAATCAGGGGTGGCATCGCTTCCACGAGAAGCTTCTCGTTCCCGTTCGAGATGGCCACGAGTATCCGCTTCGAGATTATCTTTTTCTAAATGTGGATCAGGTGTACTATGCATTTCTTGTCTAACCGCATCAAGTGCATGGTCTAGAGCTTCTTCGTCTTCTTTACTATTCCCACCTGTCGATCTGGTTGAATTTCGATTTAGTTGAATTTGGACATGGGTGCATCCCGGTTGGTCTGCATCTGCTCCTGAAGCACGTTCACGAGCGACCGTAGTTAAAGACGTGCTAGTTTCTCGTGACGCTTGCAACATCTTTGTCGCGGTTGTCTCTATCAATTCCTTACATTCTTGGAATTTATTGCATATATCAATACATCCTCCATGGCTATAAGACGCTTCGAAGATATTTTTACCGCAGCCATCACACTTGTCATTTGCATCTTCTTCTGTTTTTCTGCAATGATCAAGGTCGCGCGTGATCTCCTCCAAAACTGTATAGGCCGTTCGTTCGGTTGATTGGCTTTTAGCAGTTGCAGCTGATTCTTTGCCAATGTCATCTTTTGAATCGTGGACTTTGTTTTCTGGCGCAGTGATGGTTATAGTATTCTCTTCTCTTTCGCTTGGGCTTTGGTCCATTTTAGCATCTGATTCAATGAATACCATGTCCACTGACGAGGTAGTACCTCTTTCTTCTTGCACCCGCTCCACTTCTTGCGTTACTCTAGCTTCAGTACGTGCAATTACTGTATCAGAGGCGGCAGCTCCCGCGCTACCTTCGCGGTTGAAAGAGCCAGCATCAGTCGCACCTAATCTTCTTCGTCGGCGTCCATAATCATGCTGTTTCAATCGACGATATGGCTCTTCCGTCGAAGGGATCGTTCTTGTACTGTGCTGACGAGTCATTTTGATACCACCATCAGCTGCTGGGCTTTTCTCAAAGCTGACGAAACCACAAGATGAGGGTTTATTTGCGGCTGCTTCCAAATTTGCGTCAATCTCAATGAGCGTATCAATCAACTCGTCAACATGCTGTGTGGCGAGATAAGCCAGGGCACATTCCTCAAAATCATCATATGTCTGTATAGGATTATCAACTTCATGCGGGTGTGTTTCACCTGTGTCTAAATAGTGGTCAAAATCAAACGAATCTGGAGTACACGCAACAGTGGGATCCTGTACACATGCAGTTTGTGCATTGTATGCTATTTCTAGTGCTGCAGTTTCAGTTTCTACATATGTATACATATGATCTACAATATATTGTTCTGCAGTGTGTAAATTAAAGTCTGCAATAAATGACTGAGCTGAGTTATGTAATGTAGCGTTATGCTGGTCTAATTCATAAGTGGCTTCAGTTAAAGCATCCATAAGTGGTTCTACAACGTCGTTATAATATTCTGCTTTTTGAGCGGTCGTCATTGTATTGCCCGCGAGAATAGTCATTGCAGCTGTAGTAGCGCTCTCTGCTGCACTTTCAAGCTCCACTGCTGACTCATAGGCTTGCTTATCGCTTTCCATGATCTTATATGTCTCTAGCTCATTACATTTCACTTCACTAGGAGTACCAGCACCAAATGTTGCGTCCTTGTGTGACTCAGCGATATTAACAGGATCTACAGCATAATCACCACCAGGTGTCATTAAAGGTTCGCTTCCGTAATATTCTGGATCGTACAAATCATTACGTAATGCATTATCATAGTTTGGGTCGTCTAAAGTTTCAGATAGCGCATTTGCACTTTCTAAGGCAGTTTCTGTGAAACTGTTGAAATGATATGGTACTGTTTCCGCAGCGACATCATCTAAGTCGTGCTCATATCCCGCGCCAGTGGCCATTTCGTTTAAACGTCTTCTATTCTTTAAGTGTGCCTTTGCAAGTTTTCTTGCACGAAGATGCACTTTGCGAACTAGGCGTTGTGTTCTGTGATGTTTCGCTTTTCTGTCGGTTACGTGGCGTATTGCAGTCAAACGTCTTCTACGCGCGTGAAGGGAGCGAAGTCGGCGGTTGTTATAATTTAAACCCGGAGTTTCTTCTGGCATATCACCTAATGCATTTGCAATAACAGCCTGATCCTCCTCGGCAAATGTCGAGCCGTAATCAACATTATCGTGGCAATATTCTACTACCACACACTCTGGAGTTTCAAACATTGTTAAATCTTCTGCAGATACAGTTGCAGCTAGCTGACGAAAAGCATGTGCTGCAAGAAGATGGTGTGGAGTATGCTTCACATTCTTTGGATGAATTTTACTACTCTTGCGGTATAGCTGTTTTAATCTCCGTGTCTCTGCTTCAACAAACTCTTCATGCATTTCCGTAGCTCCGCCCATAACTTGAGGCAAACAAGGTGATAACGCTTGATTACGATCAATACTATCTTTTTCAACAGCCTCATAATTCGTGACACATTCTTCCTCCTTGCAAGTAAGGGAACCATCCATGTTCACAATTGTATCTGAAGCACCAGTCTCCTCAACGAAAGTTTGACACATGGCACCATGGCAATATGAATGTTCCTCCTTTAACATCTGATCCTTAACACCGTCTGGGTTATTTTTGATATTGATGGTTTCGCCAGAGGCCATATGAACGCCGCTTACATCGTCGGTGTGCATCTCTCCCATTGTTTCAATTTTCATATGAGTCGCATCTTGCGTAACAGAAACATGGGTTGCTTTGAATAGGGAATAGATCGGATGCACTACACCAGCAGCATCCACGTGTTCCCCTGTAACATACTGTTCTACACCCTCGTCGTTAATGGTACATCCCGTATGATCACATTGTTCATAATCGGTATATTCCATTTCCTGGGAAATTGTTGCAGGTACTGGTTCAATATGTGCAGGGCGGTCAGGATAAGTCAATTCTCCTGCAACGGGATCCATATTTTCTACGTCAAATGGTGGCATGTTTGCAGCAACTTGCTCTGCATTCATATTTACGGCGGAAGTTGTACCTTCTGCAACTACGACAGCCATCTTAGTTGCAGGAAGTGTGGCAGTAGTTTCGGCTCTATCTGGGTCCATATTTTGATGTGGACTCAGCTGACCAGCATTATAAAAATCTTCTTGTGCAGCTTTATTTAAGGAGATCGACCCATCGTCGTGCAAAGTAATTTTTTTCTCTGGCATTGCAGCGCTGGTGGCTTTTACTACGAACTGAGCCTCATCTGCGAAACCTGCATGCGTTGGGGCAACTTCCATCTTACCCTCAAGGACAACATCATCACTAGTGCCTGGCAATTTCACTGTAATTTTAGTTATTCCATCAAAATCTTTTCCACTTGCCGATGCATCTACAACAAAACTCCGTGGAACACCATCTGGTATAGTTGGAACTGTATCTAGAACTTGAACAAGTGCTTGGAAATTTGCTTGCGGTTTTGTGATCGTCTTGGTTGCATCAGCATCTATAATTGTTTTTGCGATGAATTCAACACCTTCCTGGGTAACTGTAATCGGATTTTCAGCCGACCCCAACCCAAACATTATTCCTGTTGGATCAAAACTATCTTTTGTTCCATCTGCCGTATCTGGCATTTTTGGGCAATTTTGTGTTGGGGTAAAATCAAGCCGTCCCATGTTATTAAACAAACAAATTGGACATTTTTCACAATCTTCGTTTGTTAGTGAAGGGAAAGATTGAACTGTTCCAGGAACAAGTGCTGCTGCGTTTCCATCAAGAATCTCCTTATCGATAATATCCCTGCACTTATCGCAATGATCTAGTCTTTCCGCTTTGGCTGTTGCTGCAATTTTTTTTGCAGTCTTACCTTCGTTAGCTTTATATTTGTCTTGCTCACTTAAGTCTTCTGCACTCACAGGGGTCTGTGATGGTGCAGGTTTGTAGGTAGCATCGTGGTCCCAAGCCTCCGCATGGCCATCCAACTTACGTTTCTTGTTGTCCCCAAGTCGTCTGCGAGAGTCAGCCTTAGCCGCGATGCCTGCACTCTTCCCGGTCGCTGCAACGGGTGTTCCGCCACGTACTCGTGTCTCTTTGGTCATTTCCACCGCAGCAACACCCATGGCCAGCATACATCCAAGGCAAAAAATAATAAACAGAATGATTCCGCAAATAATTTTCTTCATTCTTTTCCCTTCTTCTTCTGCAACCTCTTTACTTTCTTCCATGTGAATTAATTCCATCAAACTAATTTCACCGTCTCCACTTTCATCCATCTTTTCCAAAACCATAAGCTGGTGTTCCATTTTTGCAGACAATTTACCTCCACTTTGCTTCAACATGTCTTGTTTTATTTGATTAATATTGAAAGTCATACTAAGGCTACTTCTAGGCGTCAATGTCATATTGTCGGTGTCTCCTTTCAGTGGATTTTTGTTTGTCATTTCAATTCTGGACATATTGGCTTTGTTAACTTTTATAAATATAGGTTATGTATATACGTATATTTGTTTAGTGTATAATATATAAATAATACGATATAATTGAAATTGTATACAGGTTCTTGCTACTTTAAACCAAAGGTAACAAATTGTATAAACTACGTTTATATGTATATCTTTACTTTTATTGTATATTATATACGTGGTTTTTGTATTGTGATATATATATTATGTATATTATTATCAATTACACTTGTCTTTCTTCTATCATTTTTTTACCTAAGTGTCTTCTACATATCTTCTATCATCTATCATCACTCTCTCTGGCACTCATATCTTATATATTATCTTGAATCTTGCTAATAATGGTATCTTTGACCTCTGATATGATGCTATTCCCATACTAAAAGTTTGTACTTTTCACTGTAAGGCTGCCAACAACCATAACAGGCCTCTGATATAATCTTGTATCCTTTTCACTTTTCACTGGCTGGCTGGCTGTAAAAAAAACGGCGGCTGCGAAATTTTCGTAGATTTAATTAGGGAAATCGGAACTGCAACTCAAAATTCGGAGTTTCTATTTTCTAGTATCAAAAAGTAAAAGTACTACTCATATCAAAATACGACTGCCATGGTCCAAATAATACCTTAAAATAAAATGGTCCAAATAGCAGAATATGGACACAATATTGCATTCCAAAATGACTAAAATTAAGTTAAGGGATTTGAAATAACTATTTGCATAACATCATAATAAGAAGTAGACAACTTTCGGAAAACGAAAAATCTCAACAAAAATTTGAGAGGTTGTGTTTCTTTATTCTAATGTGTATATCCTAATAAATACCTTATATATTGAATAGAAGAAAATTTCCAATTCATCATCATATATACCAAAACATTCCATATTTACTAGGACGTATGGCCTCGCCAAACAAACAACGCCAAACCGTTATACATTTATATATCGAACATATATATTTAATTAATACATATTTGTGTGTGAGCGAGAAGAGAAAAAATATTGTGTTTTACAAGAAAATATCATTTACATACAACATATATGCATTGCAAGTTGATGTTGAAGAAATGAAGACGTCATTTAATGTACGGATAAATAATATGAAACCAATCAAACCAAAAGGTAAAAAAAATACAAATGCTGCGTTTAAATCATATAACTCAACATCTATTAAAGAACGAAAATTAATATCAACATCTTCCATAATACAAAAAGCACAGAAACAAGATAATAAGAAGAGGGAAAAAAAAATTCCACCATTGCCACATAAAATTATTAATGAATTATTACATGGATTCAATGAAACAAAGACAGCTTCATCAGCATTGAATGTTACAAATCATGCCTTTCATTCCCTTGAGCAACTAATTAAACATATGCCAGAACCATATCCAGAATTATTAAAACATGTAGAAGAACCTTTACGTGAATCGATATATCATCACATACAAATAAATAAACCATATTTTTATCTATTACCAAAATTTAAACAAGAGGAAAAAGAGGCAATGGAGGAAGATACAAAATGGAACCAACGTTGTGCAGATGCTAAAGCACGAAATGAGGAATTAAAAATGCAATATAAAAATGATCAGGAAACTGCATTGATGTTAAAGGAACGATTAGCTGATAGTACGAAGGTGGAACATAATTTACAAAGAACATTGGAAGATTTAACTGCTACACAAGAGGAAGCATTGAAGCAATTAGATATTGTAAAAGATCGTGTACGAAATGCAAAAGTTGAACGCGATAGGCAAGCAAAAGCATTGTATGAAGCTAGGAAAAAACATGAAAATATTACAAACGATTTAAAAACTGCAAGGCAGCAATTATCAAATCAACACCAGGAAACAAATTCTGCATTAGTCCCTGCATCTGCTGTTAAAGTATTATATCAAGAAATCGAGGAAGTGAAAAATACAATAAAAGCGTGGGAAGAAAAACGTGATAATATGAGAAAATGGCATGCGGAATCGTTGGTGGCGCATGAAAATATGAAAATATATGAAAAGAAATTAAAAAACGATACAGATATTATGTTGCAGCAACATGAGATATTTAAACGTAGTTATACACCACGACCAGATTGGGACAAAGTATTAGATACTACACCAGAATTATTCCAAGCATTACGTATGGAAAAATTTAGCGATTTGATGTTGCATTTGCAAACGGGGGAAGCATCAGAAAGTTCCGATTCATCATCTGCTGATGACGAAGAAAGCGAAGGAGAAGCGGGTAATGAGGAAGATCGTGATTTAGAAACAGAAAAAAAGTTAGATAGTCTTGTTGAGCGTAAAAAACGTGCAAGAAAAAGAGCAAGAGAACGTGCTAAACAATTTCACCATAATGCAAAATTAGGCGAAAGGGATACACACCAAGCCCATCATATTCACCATTTACATCATAAACATAAGAAAGAACATAAAAGGAGAAGACAAAATGCAAAAGTAAATCGAAGATTGAGTGCTGTAAGTATATGATATATAATACACGCATAGGAATATATCTACATAGGTTTCACAATATATACAATATACGCTTTTCACTAACAAATATATTATATTTCTTTTTTCATTCACATACACCCACACACACACATCCAGGCACGATATCGTACATTGCAACGTACAAATAAACTTGCTGCAAATGAATTAAAACGACATTCACAAATACATTCAACAAAATCCTTAACAGCAATTTTATGTAGTGTAGCAGAAGTTACACGTGTTGGTATTGGAGTGGCAAAAGATTTAGAAGGTATCAGTCGAAACATTGGTGTACCAGTACTACGTGATATGGTTGCATCTGTTAAAAAACAATTATCAGATGTACAAGCAATGTACCGTGAAGCTAAAATACAAAGTGAGCGCAAACGTTTAAAAACTCGGCAACATGGGAAACATGGTGGTGGGCAAGCAATGTATATGTATCCACCACTTGGAATGGATAAGGATATACCGCCATATTTAAAAACACTGACACCTGTCATGCGTAAAAATATTGGTAAACAAAAATTAGAAGGATTGATTGAATTGGTATGGGGTGAACGGGTACAAATGCGTTTACGAGAAAATTTAAGGGAAAAAGGTATGTTTACCGAGGAACAAATGAAGTTGTTACCAGAACGCCATTGGTATGCATATCATGGACGTGATCAAAAATTACCTGAAGAAGTCTTACCAGAAAATTCAACATTAGCAGATTTCTTAGCATACCATTTAGAAGGTGAATATGGTAAAGAAAACATGGCTGAATGGGGATATAATATATTAGCAGCATGTGAAAAGCATGTATACGATGCTGATATTGAATTGTTTTATTTATGTTTAATGGGTGCTGTAAGTGAATTTGTATATGATGATTCAGTCAAATTGATGACGTCCTTTAGTGAATTAGTTACCAATATTGATATACAGAATTCAAAATATCAACATTTCGTTGGTGCAACAGTAAGTAATTCTTTGGTGGTAATTTCTTGCAATATTTATTCTATGTTTCTTGTTCCTTTCTCTAACCACATATGTATATAAAATAAATACATTTACATATATATATATATATAATATAATACACATCGATATTTTCTGTAGATGCATATACATATATTAGATTTAAAAGAAAATTTGCGTAATTTTTTTCCATTAAAAAGTGAAGAAGATTTTAAACGTTTAGATCAAGCAGCAGAAGATTTACTTGTTAGGGATGACGGTTTCTTAAACCATGCTGCCATGTTTGCAGAAAGTGCATTAGGTACACAAAATGATTTCATTGAAGAAATTCGTGATCAACATGTTCGTGCTGTTAGAAACGCATGTTTGCATTTAGAAAATACATTACTTGAAGCTTCTACTGGTTCTGGTGTCGTTGGTTATGAAGATGGTGATGCATTGATATATGATGTACGTAAAATCATTAAAAAATGTAGTGGTGCACCAGATAAAGTTGTTGATCGTTATGTACGTAATGGTTTAAACGTTAAAACGCAAAAAGAAGTAAAATGGAATGCTTATGTCAACATTGAAGTATTTTTAAAAAATTTGTTTCATCATGGTTATCGTAATTATTTAGAATATGTAACAGATTGTGAAATACAATTAGTAGCAATAAAACAAGGTAAAGGTAAAGTGAATCAAAAAATGTTTGATGAAAAAGAGCAAAATAAAAACTATTATCAAGCTCAAATTCAAGGATAGAATACCTGGAATACATACTTTAGGTAGTTTACACACATATGGGCGATTCGGGCACCTCAGGAATCAGGAATCCACAGCGTTATTAAATATAATGCATAATAAATTTAGCAATAATTACCAAGTTTTTTTTTGGTGCTATAATAGCTAGT
>MDTB01094561.1_pt1 | contig 12873 bp, 8 predicted proteins | sample 811161 | NCBI WGS metagenome assembly MDTB01 (sample SAMN05326650, study PRJNA326480) | marine metagenome | isolation source: seawater | place: Mediterranean Sea | collected 2009 | reverse complement strand
TTATTCTGATGTTCAAGATAATTTAGATATTTCTGATGTTTTAAAAAAGAAAAATGTTTTTGCTCTTACAGTCAATGGAGATTCAATGATTGATGCTTGTATAGCAGATGGAGATATGGTTTTAATGGAACCAATAAAAGATTCATATTCTCTTAAAAATGGAACAATTGTAAGCGCATGTGTTCCAGGTATGGGGACTACTTTGAAATATTTTTTTAAAAGAGGATCTAATATTTTTCTTGAAGCAGCTAATCCCAACTATGAACCAATTAAATTAAATTTGGAAGAGGTTGTTTTTCAAGGAAAACTTTTAGCAGTTTGGCGTAAAGTTTAGAAATTTAATAAATTTAGGCTTGTTAAATTTCTAAAGTAATTCTTTATTCAAGGAGATAATTGTTTTTTTAATACCATCGTTCAGATTTATATTTGCTTTCCAGCCTAGTTTATTAATCCTGCTCACATCTAAAAGTTTCTTTGGAGTACCATCTGGTTTTGAAGTATCCCATAAAATTTCACCTTTGAAATTTGTCAAATCTGCAATTTTTGAAGCTAAATCTTTTATTGATATGTCAGATCCTGTTCCTATATTTAAATGATTTAAAACTTTTCCATAACAATCTTTAGGAGCATTTTCTTTAGAGGGATACCAATTCCTAAGGCAAAATATTACTCCATCTGCTAGATCATCAACATGCATAAACTCTCTAAATACTTTCCCAGATCCCCAACAAGTTACAGTAGATAAATTATCTCTCTTTGCGATGAGGAATTTTCTAATTAAAGCTGCCATTACATGGCTGTTTTCAGGATGATAGTTGTCATTTTGTCCATATAAATTAGTTGGCATAAGTGATATCGCATCAAATCCGTATTGAGATCTTAATGATTCACAAAGCTTTAGCCCAGCTATTTTGGCAATTGCGTAAGATTCATTAGAACTCTCAAGACTATTTTTTAGTAAAGCTTCCTCTTGAATAGGCTGCGATGCGTATTTTGGATAAATACAACTGCTTCCTAAGAATAATAATCTTTTAATACCATTAATCCATGATGATTCAATAACATTAGTTTGTATTTTTATATTTTCAATAAGAAAATCAGCTGGATAATTTGAATTTGCAATAATTCCTCCAACTTTTGCTGCAGCTAAAATTACAATACTTGGCTGATTTTTTTTTAAACCAACTTTTAACAGAAAATTCATCTAATAGGTTTAATTCCTCTTTGGATGGCGTTAATAAATCATAACTATAGGGATCTTTACCGTAACCTAGTTTTATTAGACTTCTTTTAATGGCACTTCCAACCATACCACCTGAGCCAGCTAAAAAAATTCTGTCTTTTCCATTTTGAATCATGTCCATATTCGATATTTTGTTAATTATTAGGAGGTGATTCAAATGTTGGATTAACTTTAAAACCTTTTTTTAGGAGTAATGATTCTTCTAAAGCTTTATTTTTATCTTCATTTATCATCTCCTCTATCATATCTTCGAGTGAGATTTCTGGAACCCAGCCAAGTTTTTCATATCCTTTTTTAGGATCACCAATAAGTTCATGAACTTCTGTAGGCCTAAAATATCTGGGATCTATTTTAATAACTATTTGATTATTATCTGCCCTTCTTCCAATTTCATTTATACCTTCACCTTCCCAAATTATTCCAGGATCATTTGGATTCTTTTTCCAGTTAAGTTTATTTGCACAAATCTCGATAAATTTTCTAATTGATTCCATTCTGCCTGTAGCAATAACAAAATCTTCTGGTTTATCTTGTTGCAACATTAACCATTGCATCCTCACATAATCTTTAGCATGCCCCCAATCTCTTTTGGAATTAAGATTACCTAAATAAATATATTTTTCTAGACCAGCGTCTATTCTAGTTAGTCCTCTGGTTATTTTTCTGGTAACAAAAGTTTCTCCTCTTCTTGGACTCTCATGATTAAATAAAATTCCGTTGCAAGCATATATTCCATAAGCTTCTCTATAATTTACAGTTATCCAATATGCATATAATTTAGCTACACCATATGGACTTCTTGGATAGAAAGGAGTTGTTTCTTTTTGAGGGATTTCTTGTACTTTCCCATACAGTTCGCTTGTGCTTGCTTGATATATTTTTGTTTTTTTAGTTAAATTAAGAATCCTTATTGCTTCTAGAATTCTTAATGTTCCTAAAGCGTCACAATTTGCTGTATATTCTGGGGTCTCGAAACTTACTGCAACATGACTTTGTGCTCCTAAATTGTAAATTTCATCTGGCTGCACATTTTGAAGGATTCTTATTAAATTTGTACTATCAGTTAAATCCCCGTAATGAAGTATGAATTTTTTGTCATCCTCATGTGGATCCTGATACAAATGATCAATCCTTTGTGTATTGAAACTGCTTGATCTTCTTTTAATCCCATGAACTTCGTATCCCTTTTGTAAAAGAAATTCTGCGAGATAACTCCCATCTTGGCCAGTAATGCCTGTTATGATTGCTTTTTTATTTAAACTCATTAATTAAGAAATTTTAGAATTCTTTAAAAATAATTCTATTTGTAAGATAGTCAAAAATCTAATAGATGTATTAATTAAGTCTTCCATAGTTGTCATCATATCTAATAATATCGTCTTCTCCTAAATATTTTCCGCTTTGTACTTCAATTATTGTTAGGGGGTGATTTTCTAAATTTGATAATCTATGTTTTGTTCCAATAGGAATAAATGTGCTTTGGTTTTCACTAATTATTAATTCTTTTGTTTCTATTTGAATATTTGCAATACCTTTTAATACAATCCAATGTTCGGACCTATGATTATGTTTTTGAAGTGAAAGTGAAGACTTTGGATTAACAAAAATTTGTTTAACCTGCCAATTAGATCCTTTGCCAATTAATTTGAAATAACCCCAGGGCCTAAACACTTTAGTATGAATTTTTACTTCTGATCTTCCTTGAGAATTTAATTTATTCACAATTCCCTTTATTTCTTGAGGTTGATTAATATTTGCAATTAATGTGGCGTCTTCAGTTTGTACAACAATTAAATCATTTATACCAACTCCAACCAATAATTTATTTTTACTATATAAATATGAATTCTTAACTTTACTTGTATAAATATCACCAATAATAGTATTACCGTTTTTATCTTTTTCTTCTATATCCCAAATTGCTCCCCAGTTCCCAACATCACTCCATCCAGCATCTAATTTACAAACTGAGGCCTTTTGTGTCTTTTCCATTACTGCTTTATCTATTGATATATTGGGACAGCTACTAAAAAAATCCTTGTTAATCCTTAAAAAATCTAAATCTTTTTTAGAGTTCTCCAACGATAATTCACAAAATTTTAGTAATTCTGGCTCATATTTATTTAACTCATCTATCATTGATTTTGCTTTAAATAAAAATATTCCACTATTCCATAGATAATTTTCATTATTAAAAAGTGTCTTTGCTTTTTCTAAGTCAGGCTTTTCAATAAATCGCTTAATAGGTACCGATTTAAGATTAGATGTTCTAAAATTTGCTTCGGCTTCTATGTAGCCATAACCAGTTTCAGGTCTGGTTGGGATCACTCCAAAAGTAACTAATTTATCTTCTTCAGTATCTGCAAGTCCTCTTTCTATAGTATTTTTAAAGCTTATTGGATCTTTTATTTCATGATCGGATGAAAGGATTAATAGAGTAATATCTTTTTTTTCTTTAAAAGAAAGAAGCGCAGCAATAGCAACAGCTGGCGCAGTATTCTTCGAACATGGTTCTAAAATAATGCTCTTGGGGTTGACTTGAATTTGTCTCATTTGCTCTGCAACTATAAATCTATGCTGTTCATTGCAAATAATTATTGGATCTTCTACATTTTTAAGTCCTTCTAATCTTTGCTGAGTTTTTTGCAAAAATGAAAAAGCAGAAGAAGAACTTAATTTAATGTATTGTTTAGGAAAATCTTCTCTGGATAGTGGCCATAATCTAGTACCAGATCCTCCAGAAAGTAATATAGGTTGAATTTTTTTTTCCTTAAGCAAAATAAATTATGTATAAATAAATCAATAATCTCAGACTAAAAATAACAAATCTTTTTCTGATTTTTTATAAAAATTCAGAAACTAAAATCTATCTTAATATTAATAAATTTTCAAAAATTTTTAATATTTATTTTTACCAATAAAGTATTGATATGGTTACTTTATAAGCAGCAAATTTTAAGATATTTATATTTTTGTTTAATTTTGAAGATAATTAATTTTTTTTACTAATTTTTTGAAAATTTAAGTTGCTAAAAGTATAATTAAACTTTTAAAGATTTGTTGTGAAAAGGCATAAAGAAATTAATATCAAATCCATTAATTGGCGTTTTTGGTAAATAAATTAAACCATTTAATACCCATTGCGTTATATAAGTTGGAAGTGGTATTAGCCAATTATCTACTATTTCTGAACTGACTTTTATCTTTGAATTAATTAATTCAAAAGGAAATTCGTTCGAAAAATTCAAAACAAATTACTAAATCAACTTTACTTTCATTTTTATATTTTGATATAGATAGGATAGCCATGATTTCTGGATTAAGATTAGGATTTATATCTCCTCTAATTACTATATAAGAAGCTTTTTTAAGAAAGTAGAAACAAACTCATTGCTAATCCTAATTTACAGAATTGTTTTTGGTTTCATAATTTATAAGATGTTTTGTCTATATAAAATAGAAAAATACAAATAATTGTTTTATAGTTATGAAAAATATAGATTATCTTTGAATAAAAAAAAATTACTATTTTTGGGATTTTCAATATTTTGCAGCTTATCCCAAACTTCATTAGGAGCTGTAAATAATGAAAAAAAAGATTCTATAAAAGTAAATTATAATGATAATAAACAAAAAAATTATTTAAATTATTTGGAACTTTTTGAAAAAGATAGGTACTTAAGAAAATATTCTCCTAATAAGATTAATTATAATTTTGAGGGGGCAATCCAATTCAATTCTTTTTTAAGTTATTTAATTGCAGAATTAGATGAAGTTAAATCTGAAGATAAAAGTAATTTGACTAATCTAGAAATAGAAGCTGACGAACAAAGTAATAATGGTGATTTATTTATTGCAAAAGGCGATGTAATTATCAATTATAAGGAGGGAACTCTAAGTGCAGATAAACTTTTATATGATAGAGAATTTAAAAAAATAATAATTCAAGGAAATATAACTTTTAGATCACTAACTCAGTATATTAATGCTGATCAAATTAAGTACGATTTTCTGAATAAAAAAGGATATATTTTAGATGCCTACGGTTCAATAGATTTTAATTCACTTTCTCAAACTCTCACTAAAGAAAAATATGATTCCTTATCAAAAAAGAATTATGAGGAAAATGGCCTTATAAAAGATGTTACTTTAGCAAATACGTCTAAATTTTCAATTGACATTAATAGAAAATTACCATTTTCAGGCTCAAGTATGGATACTGAGTTAAGTAAAGTTTATAAAAACAGATTTAAAACGAATCGTATTGATATTAATAATAATACTTGGTCATCCAAAAAACTTTTTTTAACAAATGATCCTTTTAATAAGCCTCAAGCTATTATTGAGAATAATGATTTTGTAGTAAAAATAGAAGATGGTAAATCTTACATAACTACGAAATGGTCAAGGTTAATACTTGAGGAAAAAATAAAGGTCCCTCTTGGAGGGAGAAATATAGCTAACGAAGATTTGAGTGGCAGATGGAGTGTTGGGTATGATAAGAAAAATAATGATGGTTTATTCATTAATAGAAAATCAAAAAGATTTAAAATTGGAGAAAATAGTAATGCGACAATAGATTTTAAAAAAACTTTAAATATTCAGAGAATCTATAGCGGATCAACTGAAAGTTTCTCTCAAAAAAATGATTCTTTATTTGGTACAAAAATAAAACAAGATGCAAATACTTTAGATTATTTTGGAATATCTTCTAGGCTAAAAAATAAAGGGAAAAAATGGGATCTCATATTAGATGCCGAATTAAATTCCTTAGATTTAGATAAGTTCGGAAAAATTATTAAATCAAATTCAATTTTAAAAAGAAGATTAATTGAAAGCACAAATGAAAATCAAGATCTCACAATGTTTGCTAATTATGGAACTAAAACCAGTAATGGATCTTTAGGAGAAATATTAGTAAAAAGCTCATATGGAGTTAGATATAATATTTATAGAAAAAAGTATTTTAATAGAAATACTCAAAAGATAAATATTTCTGCTGGTTATGGGAGGTACGAAGCACTTTCACAAAGAGAATTAAATGATTTAATAAATAAAAATAGATTAAATATATCAATTAAACAAGAGAATTTATTTGCACTTTGGAAACCCAAAAAAGAGGATTTTATAACAAAAGAAAATAAATTTTCTCCTTACATTATTCCTACAGGATTATATTGGTTAGCTAATGGCAATCTTGATTTATTTAGGTATGAGGATGGCAAGAAACAAGATTTATTAGAATTAAAAACTGGTCCAAAATTGGTCTTTGGTAATTTTAAACGCGATTTTTTTGACTATACATCTTTTAATATTTACCCCCGCATCAGATTTAGTGAAGGAGAAAGTCCATTTACATTTGACCAGATTGTAGATAAGAAAGTTATTGAATTAAATTTTACTCAGCAGATATATAAGGCATTAGCTTTAAGTTTCTCTGGCAATTTAAACATTGAAGATAATATTTCAGAAGAAGATAGATTTTTTAATGAAAAACTACTTATATCTTGGAACAGAAGGGCCTATAATTTCAGCCTTTATTATAATTTTGATAAAGAAAATGGTGGAATAAACTTTAATCTATTTAACTTTGATTTCAAGGGAAACGGTGAAGAATTTTAATAAGGCTTTTAAATCAATCTGTGTCTAATATAATTAAATTTCCAAAGAATTAAGTCAAAAGAACTGTAAACTTAAAATCTAATTTTATAAGAACAATAAAAGAAAATTTAAAAATTTAATTTCTTCAGAACTAATAAGAAATAGAAAACTATCATGGTTCTGTAAATAAAAAAGATTCAAAACAAGATATTCATTAGTATTCAAATTGAATAATCAAGCTCTTTAAAGTATTATAAGAATCTATAAGTTGATCTCAAAGATCATTCCTAATTATTGATCTTTAAATTTGTGGGGCCATAGCTCAGTTGGTAGAGCACCTGCATGGCATGCAGGGGGTCAGCGGTTCGAGTCCGCTTGGCTCCACTTAATTTAGCTTGTCATATCTAGAGTTTTAAAGGACGCTGCATAGAGGTATCCTTTTGACCCAACTTGTCCACTTTAGTTTTGTCAATTCTGTACTCTAAAATGCACTTATAAGATTTTTATTTGTTGCAGAAATGAAAAAACTTGATTGGTTTGAAAATACTCGTAGAGCAATCAAGTCATATCATGCTTTCGGTTGGTGTATTTAAGGTATTGAAAAACAAAAATAAAGTTCTAAATAAATTCATTTTATATTTCCAGCTGGATAAAGAAGAACATTTCTTATTGATTTGAATTGCATATTGATAATCAAAACACGTCTATCTAATCCTGAAAAGTTTAAAGATACAAAAAGTATAGTGAAAAAATTTTTTCTTATATGCCACTAGAACTAATGATATTTACAAAAATAATCTTCAAAAAATTGCTTATTTTGACATATATAATTTATAAATATAATCGATAATCGATTTTTGATATTTTGTTTTATTTAAGGTGAGAGGATTCAAATTTTTAATCAATATCTAACTTTTTTCAATGTTCTAGTATTTTTTAATTGTAACCATTTGGATTATTTATTTTCCATTTCCATCCATCACGACACATATCATCAATACCTCTTTTGGGGGACCAATTTAATAATTTTAAAGCTAATTTATTGCTAGCCACAGATTTCTCAACGTCCCCTTGTCGAAACTTTGAAAATTCATATAGGATTTTTATTTTATTAACTTTTTGAAAAGAATTAATTAAATCTAGTACTGTTATTCCTGTTCCAGTTCCTAAATTAATATTTATTATTTGTCCCTTATTACTTAATAAATATTCTATGGCACATAAATGTGCCTCAACTAGATCCATTACATGAATATAGTCTCTTATAGCGGTACCATCTTTTGTTTTCCAATCTTTACCGAAAATTTTCAAACTAGGTAATTGTCCTTTAGCTACTTTTAACATCAAAGGAAAAATGTTATTAGGCTCTGAAAGGGAAGATTCTCCAATTAAGCCTGAGGGATGTGATCCGATAGGATTAAAGTATCGAAGATTTGCTATTCTCCAATCATCTGGTGCACTATTATAAATATCCTTTAATAAAAGTTCCATAGCAAATTTTGTATTGCCATATGGGTTGATTGGATTAAGAGAATCATTTTCTTCAAAAAAATCTTTATTTGATTTGCCATAAATTGCTGCACTACTACTGAAAATTATTGTTTGGCAATTAAACTTCTTCATTACCTCCAACAAATTAATAAGATTAAATAAGTTATTTTGCCAATAAAGGCAAGGATTAATTATGGATTCATTAACGGACTTCAGTCCTGCAAAATGTATTACCCCTTCAATTGGCTCATTAATACGTTCTTCAGCAGAGAAAATATCTTCAATTAAATTTTTATTATTTAAATCGCCCTTAATTACCTTTAAATTATTTTTAACATTCAAAAAACTTAATTCGCATATATTTAAAACTTTTTCTAAAGATTTGGGATTGCTATTTATAAAGGAATCTATAACAACTATCTTATATTCTTTCTCTAATAAATTTAGACACATATGACTTCCAATAAAACCAGCACCACCAGTTATCAAAAATTTTTTCATCTTAATTTATAAGATAAACTACAGATATCTAAAAATATAGTACATTTTAATTGCTTGATCTTAAAAGATATAAAATTCCATATTAGAATTCGTTAAAAATTAGGTAATTTTTTAAACTAAAAAAAATATATAATTTTAAAATTTTATTTTTATTTTTTTTATTTTTTTTCTCTGACTTTCATTCTCAGGCCAAAGAAATAGAGATAAAACAAAAATCTTGTCTAAGTTTTTCAGTTTATAATGGCTTGGCTGATTTTTATAAAGGTTATTCTAAAGATCTTGTCGCTTTTGATAAAAAAGGTGTTATTTACTATAAAAAAAATAATAGATATCATCCTGCTCTTATTTCAAGGTGGGGCCTTTCTTCTTTAAAAGCTTACTGCAAATTTAAAGATAAAAAGGCCCTAATATCAGCCTACGATAATGCAAAATATTTAATTGAAAAAACGCAAAAATACAATGATTTTTTTACCTGGCATTATGATTTTCCAGGAGGACTTAATGATGCAGGATATTCAAGCTCTATCGCTAACGGTGCTATTGTTGATTTGCTTTTGCATCTTGGCTTTTTAATTGGTAGCGATGATTTAATTGAACATGCAAAGATGGGAGCATTATCTTTCACTAAAAGCATTGATGATGGAGGACTATTATTTAAAATGGAAAATGATTTGCACTATTTTTATGAAGAATATGCTATTCCCGACGCAAAGATTAAACATATTTTAAATGGTCATATTCTTGGCATGATGCATATTGATACTTATATAAAAAATTATGAGATAATATATAAAAATGATAAAAATGATAAAAATCTTTCAAACCTTAAATTCGGTTTTAATGAAGCTGTAAAAGCAGTTTATAACTTTATGAATTATTTTGACGTTGAACATGATCTTTATGGTAAAACTACTTATTACGATTTAGGTAAAATAAGAATAAAAGGACCTGATTTGTATCCTCATAGAATTCATACTTGTGGACTATATTGGCTATCGTTAAAAACAAAAAATGAAGAGTTTTTTAATTTAGCTGAAAAATGGAGAAATTACAGGACTAATAAAAGTGCTGGTTGTCAAAAACTCATTAAAAGATCTTCAAGAGCTTTTAAAAATTCTTAGAAAATGAATTTATCAAATCAAAGATTAATCTTAAAAAATTTAAATGCGAATAATCAATGGTTCGAAATAATAAAATATTTTAATGAAAATAAAATTGAAGAAAGAAATATTGAATTAGCATCTACTTTAAACTGGAAAGCTTATTTTAGATTAGGTAAGTTAATTGAAGCAGATAATCTTTTAGAAAAACTTATAAAGAATTATCCAAATAATAAACAAGTAATTATAAATTATGGAAATTATCAATTCCGAAAGGGAAATTATGGAAAAGCATTTTCTTATTATGAAAAAGTGGTTAAAAATTATCCTTCATATAAGCATAGCCCGAAAAATCTTTATAAAATATTTAATGAAATAGAAAATGTTGATCTTAAAAATAAAATTATTATTATATTTTTTGAAATTTATAAATCTTTTAAGGAAGAAGATAAAAATGAAGAATATAGAAAAATATTTCCAATATTCTTGTTAAAAATAGTAAATTTTGAACAAAAAAAAATTATAAAAAATGTTTTATTTAAGGATGAAAATTCAAATTCATTTTTGAGATTAAAAATTTTAAATAATTTTTTCAGATATAAATTTATTGGAAATAAAATATCTTTACTGAATCCTATTTCAAGATTCTATCTTCAAAATGACAATAAATTAAGGAATTTTAATAAAAGTAATTTTAGTTTTAAAAATAAAAAAAATAAAAAAAATAGAATCCTTATAGTTTCAGGGGGTGAAAGTTTTCTTAAATATCCTTGTGAAATTTTAGAAAAAAATGGATATGAACTTACCTTCCTTTCTCAAGATGTTTTAAGAGATTCTTTGAATATTGATTATGATAGGAATCTACCAAATTTTGATAGTATGTTATATGGCATTGGTCCCTATTTTGTAACTAAAGAAGAAGTAAATAAATCTTTAATAATAAAAGCCCCATTTATTCTTGATCTTATAAGGGAAGCAGATATTGTTTATGTAGAATGGTGCACCACTGCTGCAATATGGTTTAGTAAATACTTACCTCAAAATATACCTCTTGTCGTTAGGTTGCACAGGTTTGAAGCATTTAGAGAATTCCCAAAATTCCTAAATTCTAATGGTATTAATAAATTAATTTTTATTGCACCTCACGTACGTAAAGCATTTTATAAGTTTTTCCCAGAACATATAAATTTAAAGAACAGGGATATGGTAATACAAAATATACGTAAAATAAATAAATCAAAACTTTTAATTAGGAGTTCTCAAGGTAAAAAAACATTATGTATGGTGGGTTACGCAAAACATATAAAAGATCCAATTTTTGCATTGAATATTCTGAAGATTCTTTTAGAGACTACATCAGAAAAATGGGAATTAAAATTAATTGGAAAACATTGGCCTACAATTTTATCTTCAGAAGATCAAGAGTGTAAGAAAAAATTTGACAGAGATTTATCTAATTTAAATAATTTTGTAGAATTCATTCCCTTTTGCGATGATCCTAAAACTTTTACAAAGAGGTTTGGTTTTGTAATATCTTCAAGCATAGTTGAAGGTAGTCATGAGTCTGTAGTGGAGGCTATGTCAGTAGGCTGTATTCCTATTTTAAGAAATTGGCCTATGTTTAAAAAATTTAATGCGGCTAAGAAAATGTTTAATGAATTTCCTGTTCATGATACTCCACAAGAATGTGCTACTCAGATAAAAAAATATTTAGAAAATTTTGATTTTAATTCGAAGAGATCTAGAGATTTTTCTTTTCAAAAATTTTACAATAAAGAAGATCAAGATAAATTTATGAATGCTTTAACCAATTTTAATTAAATTATGGTTATAAAAAATACAAGTAAACCTTCACTTTATGTTTTACTAACCAATTGTAAAACTCTAGAATGTCATAGAGGGGATAAAATTAATGAATTTAGAGCTTTAGAAACTCTTTCTTCTGTATTTGAGGTTTTTTATAATAATGATCTTTATGATTCCTCAAAATCAAATATTGGTAAAAGTGATTATCTTGGACCGAAAAAAAAGTATGATTATTACTATATCAGAAATAATCCAGAAATTTATAATTCCATAATAGGAAAAAAATTTATATTGGGGACACCAAATGAAATTAATAAATGTCCTAATCCTTACGGTATATTCGTAACAACATCAAATTGGAAAGATCATTTGATGAATAAATTTAAAGATAGTAAAGAAAAACTAAAGCTAGTTTATGGAAATTTCATACCAAAAGTTACCTCCCCAATTTTTTTATTAGAACAAAGAATTGATGAAAGGATATCAAATAATAGGAAAAATGAAATAAAAGCATTTTCTTATAAAGTTAAAACTACAGGTAATAAAAATATATTTGGATTTTATGGTAATCTTGGCTCATCAATGTATCCAAGATTGGCAATTGCTGCTTTAGAAAAATTCAATTTAGAAACTTCAGGTCCAAAACCTTTGCTTATTTTGGCAGGTAAAATACGTGATAAATTAGAAGGGAATAACTATATTTATCTTTCAGAAATTCCATATAGTGAAATGCACTATCTATATGAATGTACAAAAGTAGGACTTGTTGCTGAAAATCCCTCTTTACATCTTGCGGGTCATAATAAAGTATTGGATTATATGTCTAAATCCATTCCATTTATTTGTAAAAAAATGGATACGTTTATATATCAATTAACTGAAATCTATCCATGTTTTTATGAAACTGAAGATGATGCTTTGAACCTTATTAGGAAATTAGTCTATGATAAAGATTTTTATAAAGAAGTTAAATTGTTTCTAAAGAAAAGATCACATTATTTCACCTTAAAGGAAGTTCAAGATAGATTTAAATTACAAAATATAATTTAAGCATTTGACCTAGAATTTTAATTGATGAATAATTTTTAAAAGAATTTTAAAATGATAAAAAACTTATATTTAAATTTATTT
>MDTB01042812.1_pt1 | contig 12874 bp, 10 predicted proteins | sample 811161 | NCBI WGS metagenome assembly MDTB01 (sample SAMN05326650, study PRJNA326480) | marine metagenome | isolation source: seawater | place: Mediterranean Sea | collected 2009 | reverse complement strand
TTTTTACAAGGTATATTAATATCATCAGAAGATAAATGGCCAAAATTAAATAATATAAATTCATTAGAGTATGTTGAAAAAATAAATAATTTAGTTAACAAATTTAATTTAAATAATAAAATAGAATTATGTATATCTTATATTAAATCAATTGATTGGATTGATGGACTATTAATGGGAGTTGATAATGTTGAACAATTAAATAAGAATATAGAAATTTTTAAGGTTAGAACATTAAATAAATTTGAATTTAATTATGTAAGACAATTATTTAAAAATGTTCCTGAATCACTATTAAATCCATCAAAATGGAAATAATATATATATATATATATATATATGAATAAATTAGAAAATAAAAATACTTTTAATAAGATTGTTAGTAATACTGAAAATGAAATAGTCCGGTTAATTAAATTAAAAAATAATAAGTTAGGACATTTCTATGATGTAAGAGTAAATAAAAATAAAATATTTTGTAATTCTGATATAGAATTAGCAAAATTAGTAACTATATTTTTCCCTAATAAATCCATAAAAATACTTGAATTAGGTGGTGGAATTTGTCAATTGACAATACTACTTTATAACTTAGGTTATAAAAATATCTCTCCAAATGAAAAGGGGGATGGAGTGTTGGGTGTAGAAAGGATTAATTGTTTAAATTATTTGTGTAATAAATTAAATATACCTATTAAAAAAGAATATATGGGTCAAGATTTTTTTAATATAGATGATATTGATAAATTTGATTTAATAATAACACAAAATTTGAAATGGAAAAGGAGTAGTAATATACAAAGATATAATGAATTTTTATTTTATAAAAAAATTATTGAGAATGGAGGAATAATATTATATGGTGATCTTTGTGATACCAATTTTATAGATAATGAAATTAAAAAATATTCAAATATTGAATTTTATTTTTATCCAAAATATGAATTACAATTATTATGTAAAAAAAAATTTAAATATGATAGTTTACGTTGTATATTATATTATGAAACTATATCATTTTTAAATATATATGATGAGTTATTAAATATTAATAATGAAAATATTATAAAATTAGAATTTAAAGAAGAAATATCATGTTCCGCTGGTATTTTTATTCCAATATTTTATATACTACCTTATATTAATATTACAAAAATAAATAAATATAAACTATCATTTGATATTAAAATAGAAACACTGAATAAAAATAGTAAAATTAAAATTTATACCGGAATTAAATGGGTTACATGTAACACAGAATTAACAAAAGAATATCAAACAATAGAATTTGAAGATAATTTTAATTTGTCTAACAGATCTATATATCGAATAGGATTTATAAATATGGAAAATAATATTTTATATTTAAAAAATTTTTTATTAAATCCCTCAAAATAGAAATAATTATATATATATATATATATAAATATATATGAATAAATTACCTTATTACTATGATAAATTATGGAAAGAACATGAAATAGAATATTTACAATTTAATGGTTATAAATACATTGAAGATTTATCATACAAAAAAGATAATTGCAAATCTATAATTTTATTATTTAAATATAATGATGATTTTATTTTAAGAGGATATGGAGATGGTATAATATTTCCTTTAATAAATAATTTTGATATAAATAATATAAATTATAAAAATAGAAAAAAAGAATTAAAAAAAATATATAATTATATTATTGATATTTGTAAAAAATATGACATTAAAAATACAAAATTATACATGAATTATTATTATTCTTTTTTATTAAATCATAGTTTATTTAGTATTATTGAAGTGGAAAATAAACAAATATTAAGTTTATGTCATTATAATAATAATTTTGATAAAAATTATAATCCTCTAAAGAACATGAAAAGAAGAACACAAAATTATATAAATAAATATTTAAAAAAAAAAACATTTAATGATATTAAAATTAATATATATTTTGGATCTATTCCAGATAATGTAATGGATAACTTTATAAAAAAACATTTCATATTAGCAGGTAAAAAAACTAAAAGTGATGAATGCTGGGATATACTTAAAAATTTTATTATACAAAAAAAAGCTATTTTAGTTGAAGGTAATAATAATTATATTCATTATTTTATTAGTGATAATTATTGTTATTATTCAATTAATGCATGTGATAAAAAAAGTGATATATGTTCTATATTATTATATGAAGGTATGAAATGGATTTTTAATAATGGTTATAATTTTATCAATTTTGGAAATAGTGATTTATTTTATGATAATGAAAAAATGATTAATATTCAGAAGTATAAAAAAGGATTATGTAATAAAATATTTACTAATTATTATGTTGATTTATAAGTTATAATTAAATATATATTTTTTACTAAAATTTATTTCTTTAATATTTAATCTTTAATCTTTTTATTAGAAGTTGAATTAATTATCCATTTGGAAATAGAATTTAAATCAAATTTTTATTATTTAAAAATATTCCTATAAATACTAATTATCAAATGATATATTTTTGAAATAAATTTTAATTCCTTTTTTAAAACATGTAGTTGATAATCTCCATTTATTAATATTATTTAAATTGAACTCAAAATTATTAATTACAAAACTTTTATATATTGTATCTATTTGGTTATCATGTTGAATCCATTTATTACCATCATATACTCTAAAAAAAACACTTTCTTCTGTTTTTTTACTAATTTTAATATCAGACTTTAATTTATAGATTTTATTATATTTACAAAAACTAAATAATGGAATATAAATTCCATAATTATTTTTTGGTGTTTCAATTAAATTTAATTCGATTTCATTTTTATTAATATTAACTGATATATTATCGATATCATAAATTTGCATATTTTGATAAGATTTTTTATCTAACCATTCTTTTCTTATAAATAATTGTATCTTATTAAAGGAATTATTTAAATATTTATTTTTGTTAATTCCACTAATAATCATATTAGCTATATCCTTATATGTACATTCATAACTATTTCCCCAAAAAGGATTATTTTTATAATAGTCATATTTATGACTTTTATTAATAAATTCAGTTATATGATAATTAATATTATTAACTATATCTTCTAAATATATAAACGAACCATAATATATTTTTTTTGTAAATGATTCGATTGATGAAAACCAGTCATATTTTTCTTCTTTAGTACTAATAGATAAAATAGGTATATTATATAAATAATTAAATGTACCAATTGTTGTTCCACTAAATAATAATCCATAATCACCATATTTAAATATTTCATTAGTAAAACAGTTACTAATAATATTCTTTGAAAATTTTTTTTTAAATTTTAAAAAAAGATAATCATATTCATTTTTATTTTTATTAAGTAAGTCAGTAAAATATGGATGACATTTAAAAATTATATTACAATTATTTTTAACAAATGATTCAAGTATTCTTTCGAAAATATCATAATAATTCTTAAAAATTAAATATTCAAATCCAAATCTTCTTATAATATCAATATTATTATCTTTTAAACATAAAAGAGGATGAGTTATAAATATTATTACTATTTTTTTATTTGGATCCATATTGTTTATTTTACAGAAACTATTTCTATCCAAAATAAAATCATTATTAAATGAATATTTTAAAATATATGAACTAAAATGATTATCATTTAAAGAGGTACAATATTTTTGTATATATTTAACATAAGTATCTATTTTTTTTGGTCTCGGATAATTGTTTGACATATATTTATTTTTCGCACATTCTATATAAATATTATCTCTAAACAGTGGTAGTAATTCAAAATAGATAAATTTATTTTTTAATTCATTAACACTTTTTGATTTTTCAAGTTCTATTAAAGTAATCGGTTTATCATCTGCATCATATACATCCCAAGTATAATTGGATCGTAATATTATAATCATTTTATTTTTTAATATATTTAAAAGCCAATAATCATTATTATTTGATAATTTAATAATTTCACTTAAAAATAAGTTTTGAGTGTGGCTATCAAATATAATAATATCATAATATAAATAAGTATAAAAAAAATTCTTAAATAATACATCACTTAATAATGTATAAGATCCTTTTATAAAATTTGTATATCTATGATAATAATCTATCCAAAAACCTTGTTCAAACATATATTCTGTAAATTTATCATCAGCATATGACATTTTATTACATACAAATAATATTTTTCTCTTTGTATTTTTAATATTATAATATAATTTAACAATTTCTGATATATTATTATTGATATCATTAATTTTACATTTATAAATATTATGGCATTTAATATAAAAATCAATTTGATCATTATTTATGGAAAAATCTATTTGTAAAGTTTTTTTTAAAATATACTTGTGATATACTAACTGATCTTTTCTGAAAGAATTTAATTCATTAATACATATTTTATTTGGATTTAATATTTCATTAATTATTTCTACATCCAATATATCTTGTAAATAATAAATAGATAATTTAATATTTTTATTTTTTATTACATTAATTACTTTTTTATAAATATCATCAAATGTTAATTCATGTTCTTTTTGAAAGCTTAAAATAAAATATTTTTTAAAGTAAATAAAATTTTTATAATTATTCGAATATATATAAATATATTCTAACCATAAATGATCAGATTTATTTGATAGATTTTTTTTTATAAATTTTTCTATTTTACTTTTAAAAAAATCATTATCTATTAATTTAGACATTTTTTTTATCATTATATATTATAATGTTTGATTTAAATAAATTTAACTCCAAAAAAAAAGAAATTAAAATTATATTTAATAATTCTGAATTTGATTTGATTGATTATAAAAATATTTATGATAATTTATATATTTATAATATTAATTATATTAATTCTATTGAAAAAAATATATATAATAATGAACAAACATTAAAAATAAATATAAAGAAAGAATGTCCAAAAGCATATTTAAAATGTTTAGGAATTAACTTTAAAATAAATAATTATTATGATTTAAATAAAACTTATAAATTAAAATTTTGTGGAAGGGTTTTATCAAAACATAATAATTTAAATTTTAGATTTTATGATGGTAATAAATGGACAACATTTAAAAATAAAATTAATAATGTGTTTAATAATTTTGAACTAGATATTATAATGACTGATGAATTTAAACAAGAACAAAAACTATGTATTATTAATAATGATTTATATATTAAAAATATAGAGAATCATTATGACTATGTTATTGAAATAAAAGATGTTAAATTAGTTGATTTAAAAAAAATAAATATTAATAAAAAACAAATTAATTATTTTAATATTTACTTATTTCATCAGCACTATTTGAATTATTATAAAAGTTTTAATTTTTTAAAAAAAAAATATAGTAATATGTATTTTAAAATTAGTCTAATAGAATTATGTTATTCAGAAGAAATATTAAAAAATAAATTAATGGGTGATAATGATTATTTATTCATGACAAAATATATAAATGTAAACGAATATGATAATTTTAAAAAAATTTGTAAACATTTCAAAAAAGAAAATATTATTTATTTACAATATGAAAGTCCATATAAGCTCTCAAGAAATTGGATGGAAGAAACATTTTTTAATGATGTCGGCATAATTGTTGGTAACTATTTGAAGAATAATAAAATAAAAAAAAATTCTATTTGGACACCTGCAAGAAGTCTAGCAATTTCTATATTCGATTTTAATAAATATATAATTAATGATTTAAATTTTGATAAATTAATAGTTATAAATCCGTTTAGTCATAAAGGACATACATGTATAAATAGTTTAAAATTTAATTTATCAAGATTAGAATTAGTCAAAAAATTAATAAATATAAAACCAAATATTGATGTTTATGGTAGACACTTTATTAAAAAAGAGTTTCCACATAATTGGATAAGCACTATAGGTACAAAAGGTGGGGGATTAGACTATGGAATTAGTAAAATTAATAAATTAGCAGAATATAAATTTATAATAACAATAGAAAATAATTTTGTAGATGGATATATAACTGAAAAGTTATCTGATGTATTATTATGTAATAGAGTGATAATATATTTCGGAAGTCCTAATATTGAAAATATTATGCCAAATTTATTTCCTAATGGTGCAATAAATGGTTTTAACTTTGATACTTTAGATGATTTAATAATATTTATTGATAATATGTCAGATGAAGAATATTTTAAAAGAATTAATATAATAAAAAAAGAAAGAGATACAATTTTACAATTATTTAATTTTGAGAATCATCTTTCATATTTGATTACAAAAATATTAGAAAGAAAAGGATTAAAAATAGAATATGATAATAATATTATTGAACTAAATAATATAAATAATAATTTTAATAAAACGGATTAAAAAATGTAATATATATATATTACATTTTTATGAAAATTATTCCATTAAAATTAAAAAAATTGTTAAATGAAAATGAAAATAAAAATGAAAATGAAAATGAAAATGAACAGTTAAAATATCTTATGATATATTAAATGGGTCGTCATATTAAATTTTTATTTATATCTTCTAATAAATTAGCTCCTCTATTAAATTTATATTTTAACTTTTTTTTTTCTAATATTTTTCCTATAACAAAAATCCATCTACTATAAATCGATGTACATAAATATGAATCCCTTTTATATTTTTTTATATTTTCTATTCTTTTTTTATATTCATCATTTGACATATTTTTTATTTTATCTATTAATTCTTTTGTTTTAAATCTTCTTCCATTAATTACTCCATTTTTAAATAAATTTGGAAATACTATTTCAATATCTAAACATCCAAAATATATTGGTAGAGAATTTGTTTCTAATGTTTCAAATAATTTTTCTGATATAGACATACAATTTTCATCATAAGAAGAGTAATTATTCTCACATACAATTATAAACTTATAATCCTTCATATTAATAATTTTATCAATAAATCTTAAAAATCCATTATAATGCAATTCTGAATTTTCATCCCTATATTTAGTATTATAAAATAATTTAGCATTTTTATATTTTTTAAATTTATTATTAAATATCTTTAAACTAGTCCATATATCTAATTCTAATCCATTCTCTAATAATCCAATTATTGTTTTACCTCTTATAGATTCTAAGCCCATTCCTTTAAATGGACTTGTAATGCAAAAATTTTTTTTTTTACTTTCAATTCTATTTTCATATTTTTTATATAAATAGTCGTCATCTCGAAATATAATATAACTATAAATATTTAAATATAAATTATTTTTGAAATTTTTTTTAAAATTAAAAGTATATCCAAATTTAAAATTACAATTATTAAATATAGATTCAATCATCTTCTGATTTTTTATTCTTTCATATAATATTAAATTTAAATTTTCTTTTGGAATTTTATTAATTATATTTTTATATTTTTTAGCATCTTTTATTGTAAAATCATGTAGTAAAAAAATATCATTTTTATTTATTTCTTTTTTTTCTAAATTATATTCAATTGGGTATAAAGAAACAGTATAATTTTCATTCATAAAATTAAATACTTCTATTAATATATCGTGAAATAATTCATAATCATTGTTATCTTTTTGCGATTCTAAAACATAAAAATTTAATTTAGTATTATTCATATCTAAATCTTTCTCATTTTTCTCTAATAAAACTATATCATATATTATAAATTCTATATTTGTTGTATATGCAGTATAAAAACCACATATGGGACATTTTCCTCTTTTAGGACATTTCCCATCACATTCCTTTTCTTTTCTTACAGTTTCTTCTATTTTACTCCTGTTAAATATGCTAATTCTTATTTTATTATTTAATCCACCATTATATAAAAATAAAAATTCATCATCTACAACAAATTCTTGTTCGTGTGTATTTTCATTGAAATATAATCTTATCCATTTTAATCCTGTATAAACTCGAAAATGAAAGTTATTTAAATTTTTATTAATTAATTTCGCTTTAAATTTTAAAATCATTCTTTTTGTATTTTTAATTTCATCTATTTCCGGATTAGATAGTCTTGTAAAATTATTAATACAACAATTAGATGATTTTAGACATATTCCAAAAGAATATAAATTACATAAATCTTCTTCTGAATCAAATTTTTTAAGTTTTATATATAATTTAGATTTGTTATTATCAATATATATTTTTTTTTCTTCAATTATGTATTCGTGTAGAATGATTATTCCATCAATAAAATTATTGTTTAAAAACTTGTTGATTAAATTTTTTTTATATATAATTCCAGTTTTTAGTCTTGACATATTATATAAATATATATATATATATATATAATTAATAATATATTATAAAAAAAGTAAAATTATATTTAATAATTCTGAATTTGATTTGATTGATTATGAAAACATTTACGATAGTTTATATATTTATAATATTAATTATATTAATTTGATTGAAAAAACTGTATACAATAATAAAAAAACATTAAAAATAAATATAAAGGACTAAAAAAATGTAATATATATATATATATATTTTACATTTTTATGAAAATTATTCCATTAAAATTAAAAAAATTGTTAAATGAAAATGAAAATGAAAATGAAAATGAAAATGAAAATGAAAATATAATATTTAGTCATAAATATTTTTTAGTTATTAAAGATAAAAAACATTCACCTAATTCATATCATTTTACTGCATGGAGTATGAAAGACATTAGAAGTTTATTAGAAATAGATATAAATATTATAGAAAATATTTTAAATATAAAAACATATTTAATTAATAATAATATAATAAAAAAAAATGGTAAAATTTTTATTCATTTTCCACCACAGTTTTGGAGATTACATATACACTTTGTAGAAGATAATCATGTTTTTGATGCAAAAGAATATGAAGTTTTTTTTATAGAAGACATTCACAAAAATATTATAAGAAATAAAAATTATTATTTAGAAAATGTAATAATTAGAAATAAATTATAATATATAGATATATTATCTCCACATATATTTTATATATATTAATTATTCATATATATAAATGATTAATTTACATTTAGGTTGTGGAGATTTAAAATTAGATAATTTTATTAATATAGATATTTTATCAAATTTTGCTGATATGAAATTAGATATCACTGATCTATCAGTATTTAATAATAGTACAGTTGATCAAATTTATTCATGTCATGCATTGGAACATATAAAAAGAAATAAAATATTAAATATAATTTTAGAATGGAATAGAGTTTTAAAACATAATGGAATATTACGTATTTGTGTTCCTGATTTTCAAAAAGTAGCTAAAATTTATAATAAAAATAAAAAAATAGAAGAAATTATTGGTTTTTTAAATGGTGGACAAAAAGATGATTATGATATTCATTACGTAAATTTCGACATAGATATTTTATCTGAAATATTAAAAATATGTGGATTTGATAATATATCTAAATATGATGCACATGAATTTTTAGGTGACAAGGATGATTACTCAAAAGCTTACTTACCACATATGGATATAGAAAATGGAGAATTGATGTCTCTAAACATAGTTTGTTATAAAAATAAAAATGTAAACCTAGATAATGTTCAATTAACAGAAAGAATAAAAAAATATTTAAAAATTAATAATTAAAATTTAAGTTATATATATATAATATAAAGTTCAAAGGGGTTTTAAAATGTTCGACGGGTTAAATATCTTGTTGGTTAATTAATTTTTCAAAATCTATATTATTATCGTCGATATATTTTTTTATTATTTTAATATTATTATAATCTAATAATAAATCTTTTCTTTTGTTTCCACCAACCCTTTTATATTTTTGTTTAATTTCATTTTTTTTATAATTATTTAAAACATTCATAAAACCACAATTAAATCCTATTTTATATCCTTCTTCAAATGGAAAATTATTATTTTTTAAATAATTATATATAACTGATTTATAATTATTATTTTTTAAATCAGGATGTAACCATAAAAATTCCTGAATTAATTCTTTATCTAAAAATGGATATCGGCCTTCAATACCATATGTAGCAGTTACAATTTCTTCTTTCATTAAATAAGCTCTTTGAGTATTTCCAAAGAAATTTTTCCAAGGAAAAACTATCTCTAATTTTTTTGGAAATATCCCAGCGATTGTACTATGACCAAAATGTTTTATTCCATTAAAACCATAATCACTAATTATTTCATCTGCCCCACTTCCAGATAAATAAATTAATTTTTTACAACTTTTAGCTAATGAGCATATATAAGATACACCAATACTTCCATTATCATCTGTAACGTATTGTCCTTTTAATCTATATTTTAAACGTTTTAATGTGCTAGATATTTCATGTTCTTTTACTTTAATACTTTTATTTAAACTATTTATTTTCTTTAATTTTCTTCTTCTTGACCAATATTTTTTATTTTTTTTTTCTATATTTTTTTCTTTATTTAAAATATCTTTAATATTTTTAATAATATAGGTGATATCACAATTATCACCAAAGACATCTATTATTAAAGAATACATTTCATCAATTAATTTATTTTTTAATATTAATTTATTTATATATAATTCTTTTTCACCATTTTCTATTTTAAATAAAAATTCTTCTGATCTTTTTTTTAATGTATCTCTAGATTTTAAAAATTTTTCCTTATTTAAATTAATAATTTTATGATCTTTTATAATTTTATTTCTTTCATTTATTATATTAACATTCTCTGATCCCATTATTGTATAAGCTGTAAAATCAATATTTTGATTATTTAACTCACAAGCAATTGCGCCACTATCATAACCTGCACTTAATCCAATAAATATACCATGTTTCGCATCTTTAATTCGTTTATGAATTGCTTTTTTGAATGCATTATTCCAATCTGTATAATCAGTTTTAAATTGTTTTAAATCAAAATCATATACTGTTTTTTCTTCTATTTTTTCCAAATTACTTAATTTATAAATATGAGTTTTATTTGGATAAATTTGCTTTATATTATTAAATTTTAATCTTTTTAAACATGATTCATAAGATGCTATACCAATATTATTGTTTTCAATTGATAACCATAAAGGTTTAATAGAAAAAATATCAGTACTAAATATTAATAAATCTTTTTTAAAGTCTATCAAGATTAACGCAAATTCACCATCTAATTTTTTTACAAAATTAGTACCATACTTTTCATATACTGTGATTATACATTCGCCATCAGTATTATATTTACCAAATTCATCATAATTATATATTTCACCATTATATAAACATACTATATCATTTTTAATAAATGGCTGTGGTCTAAATTCTCCAGTCATACTTAATAAACAATGAATAAAATTATAATTATTGATAATTTCATGATTGGTGAAATCAGGACCTCTATATTTTAAGAATTCTATTATATATTTTAAATTATTTATTTTTTTATTTGTTAAAAGAATTCCACACATATTTATTATAATTTAATAATAAATAAATTATAATAAACAAAATTATTTACAATCTTCTTCAACCATATCACTAACTAATTTATCAAAATCATATTTATTTTTCCATCCAAGTTCATTTCTTATTTTACTAGAATCTCCCAATAATTCATCTACTTCTGCAGGTCTATAATATTTTTTTGATACGAAAATTAAATCTTTATTTGTATTACTATCATAACCTATCTCATTTACTCCTTCACCTTTCCATTTTATATTAAATCCTTTTAATTTAAAAGATTTTTCTACAAATTCTCTTACTGAATGAAATTCATTTGTAGAAATAACATAATCAACTGGTTTTTCGTTTTGTAACATCATCCACATACCTTTTACATAATCTTTTGCATGACCCCAATCCCTTTTTGAATCTAAATTACCTAATATTAATTTATCTTTCTTCCCTTTTAAAATATCATTTAATCCTAAAGTAATTTTACGAGTTACAAATGTCCCCCCCCTTCTTGGACTTTCATGATTAAATAATATACCATTGCAAGCAAACATATTATATGATTCTCTATAATTAATTGTAATCCAATAAGAATATAATTTAGCAACACCATATGGTGATCTTGGATAAAAAGGAGTTTTTTCTGTCTGAGGAACTTCTTGTACCTTACCATATAATTCAGATGTAGATGCCTGATAAAATTTTACTTTTTTTTCTAAATTTAGAATACGAATTGTCTCCAATATTCTCAATGTACCCATTGCATCTACATTTGCAGTATATTCTGGTTGTTCAAAAGATACTTTAACATGGCTCATTGCTCCTAAATTATATACTTCAAATTTATTAATATCTTTATTATCTGATAAAATATTTTTAAAAATATTTACTATATTTAAAGAATCTGTTAAATCATAATAAAATAATTTTAATTTTTCCAATATATGATTAATTCTTTTAGTATTAAAAGTAGATGATCTTCTTATCCCACCATATACTTTATATTTCTTTTCTAATAGTAATTCTGCAAGATAAGAGCCATCTTGACCAGTTATTCCTGTTATAAAAGCAATATTCATATATATATATATATATATATATGAATATATATATATATATATACTGAGAGAATCTTCTAAATTTACATTTAAAAAAATATGTTTTCCTATAATATAATGAAAATATTAGTTACAGGTGGATCAGGTATGGTCGGTCATGCTATAAAAAAAATAAAAAATAATTATGATTTTAATTTTATTTTTTTATCATCAAAAGATTGTGATCTATCAAATTTTGAAGATACACAAAAATTATTTAATAAAGAAAAACCAGATTATATTATACATTTAGCGGCTTGTGTTGGTGGATTATTTAAAAATATGAATTATAAAGTTGATATGTTGGAAAAAAATTTATTAATAAATTATAATGTATTAA
>MDTB01113736.1_pt1 | contig 12875 bp, 13 predicted proteins | sample 811161 | NCBI WGS metagenome assembly MDTB01 (sample SAMN05326650, study PRJNA326480) | marine metagenome | isolation source: seawater | place: Mediterranean Sea | collected 2009 | reverse complement strand
ATCATCAAATTGAACGGTATGTAATGTTTATACGGCTCCATTAAGTAATAAAACCACTCCTTACAGGAAACTTCATGCTTCATCAAAACCGAATTTGTAAATAAATGATTTCTTAATCTTTCGGCCCAGTTAGCATTAGTGCCAACACATATCATGTATTTATATTTTTGCTGTTCCCCAAATGGAATTGGATCTACCTCAGGAATGTCTTCTTTAAAAGGATTTTCTCCAACAACATTAAAACCAACATTAAATAAGTCATCTCTTTCCTTGCATGTTTTGTATAGCACCCCACGATTAACCTCTTCCCAAGTTGTAGCTTCCTCTTCTGTATACTTTCCCAGCTTCCAAGTTTGGTGCTTGTATTGACCCCTAAATACAGCAACATTTATTTTGCTATCCCATGTGTAATCTCCGTGTGTGCTAGTAATATTTGACTGAGCCAACTCATCCCAACCCATTAAGGGAGTATTATTACCGTCTCCCATGCCCCTCATGTTACCCATAGGCATGGGTATATTATATATGTCAGAATCCAATCTTTTAATGCTTGAGAATGCTGGAAAATTGGCAGCATATGCATCATTTAAAAACACCAAAAAACTACAGTCGGGCATAGAATATTTTCTGCATGTTTGCAAGATTGTATATTTTAAATCTGGATACCTTCCGTGGTGATGTCCGTATGGAGCATCAAAATTCGGAATACCATCTTTAATGTCTACCTTAGCTGCAATTTTCCTAATCTTTTCTTTCTTCCACTCTTGATCAACAAAATCTTTATCGAATAAAGAGAAATCAATGTCTTGAAAAAAAATGTTAGCTAAATTTTTTAACTTTTCTTCTGTGTCTGAAAATTCAATTTTATTAAACATGTAAAATATTAAATTGCAACTTGATATTTTCTATAAAAAGTGTATATATTATTTATGACACTTCAAGAATTAAACAATCAGATACATGCGATTAAAAGTCAAAACGAAATGAGCACAAAACTTAGTTCATTTAAAACTAATATTAAAAACGCTCTAACTGCAGGTCAATCTGAATCGTATTACATGAATCACACAGGCAGGGAGCTGTATAAAAAGTTAAGTAATTTCGGAATGGAATCAGATATCACAAGCATTGGAGACCTTCATGATGCAGGATTCAGACCCTTAACTGCCACCGGAATTAAAGATTGACATCTTTTTATTTTTCTGTTATTATAGTGAACTTAAAGTAACAGTAATACGATATATATAAGATGAGCGAAAAAACAGGAGAACTTTTAACAAAGAATATTGCAGGAGTAAACAGAATACTACCTCACAAACATAAGTATGCTTGGGATTTATTTTTAAAAAGTTGTGCGAACAACTGGATGCCTACAGAAATTAGCATGCAGAATGATATTAAACAATGGAAAAACAATGAAATCACAGAAGATGAAAAACTATTGGTTAAAAGATGCTTGGGCTTCTTTGCTGGAAGCGAGTCTCTGGTGGGCAATAACCTGCTTCTCTCTGCTTTTAGATTTATTACGGATGCTGAATGCCGTCAGTACATTTTGCGTCAAGCATTTGAAGAGAGCCTTCACAATCTTACGGTAGTATATATTTGTGACAGCCTTGATTTAGATATAGAGGAGGTGTTTACTGCTTACGAAACTATTCCTAGCATAAAAGCAAAGGATGACTTCTTAATGTCTATAACAAACGACATAAGTCGTCAAGATTTTAATGCACATAGCAAAGAAGGAAAGCAAGAGATACTTAGAAACTTTCTTACTTATTGGATTGTCTGTGAAGGCACATTCTTTTTTAGTGGGTTTGCAATGCTGCTTGCATTAGGTAGACAGAATAAACTTCAAGGCATTTCTGATCAAATAAAATATACCCTAAGGGATGAAAGCTCTCACATTGCATTCGGAGCTTATTTAATTAACACTTTAATTGAACAGAATCCTTCAATATGGACAAAAAAAATTCAAGATGAATTTGTTGAGCATATTAAAAAAGCAGTTGAGCTGGAGATAGCATATGCGCATGATGTCCTTCCAACAGGCATACTTGGATTAAATGCTGAAATGTTTGTTGACTATATGCATTACATAGGAAATAGAAGGCTTGAGTCGATTGGTTTAGATTATCGCTTTCCAAGCGATAAAAACCCTTTCCCTTGGCTTGGTGAAGTCGTAGATGTTCAAGCTATGGGAAATTTCTTTGAAAGAAGAGTGCGAGAATATCAACAAAGCGGATCTTTAGAAGACGATTTTTAATTAAAATCACTGGTTGATTGGTGTATATATATTTATGGCCGATCAATATATGTCCCTAGCTCATGCTCTTTATGATTATGGAGATAAAATAGCTAAAAAAATTCCATCACAAGATGATGATGGATGCGATGCTGAAGATCTAGAAGATATTCAAGATTTAATAGATAGGGGTTATAGATATATTGGAGTTAAAGCGGGAAATAACAGCACAGTCGAAATAGAAGATTCTAGTAGCAAGCCAGAATTTATTAACACTTCTGATGACCATCTAGATGAAACCCCATTTCAAACAATGCCGGGAGATACATGCACTGATCCAGAGAAGCTTGAAGAAGATCCATATGGTTGGACTTTTGAAGAAACTTATTTTTATTCAGAAAAATTTAATTTTTTTGGTGCTGAGTTTGGAAAAAATGTATACTTTGAGTCTATGGGCATTAATACATACAATTCAAATCCTCCTTCAGATGGAGAGCTTGAGGTATATATAGACGGAACTGAACTAGAAGAATACAACTACGGAGATGACCATACAATTATTGTTAATACGGCAGGTGATCCTATTATTGAATTTAATGGGCAAGACATAACTTGTTATGTTGATGTTCACTTTAAAGGCAGTTCCGATTGTGCTAAGATAAAAGGAGATGGAGTATCAACTATGGAAATTTCTGTAGACAAAAACTTTAATAATAATTATGAAGGCGGAGGCAGTTGCTAATGGGAGATGTAAACGGAAAGTGCAAGGCTTGTAAAGAGACCACTACAGCTATGGGAAATGTTCAAGTCTGGGATCCACCAGAGCTTGCTAAAAATGTAGGCAATACAGACAAAGTTGTTTACAAAGGTGAAATTAAAAATTTAATGGGTTTGAAAATTAAAGATTTAGTTGTAGATATTAAAAAATTAAAGAGAAAAAACAGCTTTAAGATTGAATCTCAAGTTGGATCTGCTGGAATTAGGGGTTAATATGGCAAGGCAATTCAATCTCACTGAAGAAGAAAAATTTAGTTTTCCGTTAGGCGGAAGCATGGCCATTGACACAGATCAAGAATCGACTGAAGATTTTTTTGAACTTTATAAAAATGCAGCTGGCGGAGGCCAATCAACTGTTTGCGAACCTCTAAAGTTACTAGGAGTTAAAAAAACAGATAGCGATTTAAAAGGTGGCAATCCAGCATATGGTTTTAAACTTGCTGCTCAAAAAACTAATTATGCAAGAGTTGTTGGGGCTAAAAATATATATGATGCCAGTAGAGGTAGCTTTGATGAAGATGCCACATTCCCTTATTATAAAGAAAAATGTTGCGAAGTGGCCCAAGAATACTACAGTGGATTCAAAGAGCAAGGAGGTCATGCTGACCCTACAGTTGGGCTAGCTTACCATTATGGAAACGATGAAGTGTCAGATAATTACTATGAACAAATCTTTATGGGTTATGATATGTCGAATACCAGCAATCATCCGTATGAAGATTCCAGCCCTTATGCAACAGATGGCTTAGATAAGTCTTACTTTCAAGGTAGTTTTAATCCAGATATTTTTCATAATATTTATATTAAAAAATTAGAGACCAAAAAAACTAAAATCACTTTTCCAAATGTAACTAAATCTTATTTTGAAGAAATGGATTTACACTCTAGTCACAGTACATTAATAGAAGTCGAAGAAGACAAGATAACATTTCATGCTCAAAATTGCCCTAATAATGGAAAACATGATTTTACTTTTAGAACTTGCAAAAGCTGTGTTAACGAGCTTGGCTCTGATTATTTTAATACAACAAGCGATAGTGATACCTCGACTAATAGTCACGAGAGACCTGCAGGCACCCTTGAAGGACCAGATCACATGAGTTGGGTAGATCACCCAGACGCAAGCAATTACGGCGGTGACGGAGCAGGATCGGCTGTAGGATACCCACCATATGACAGGCAAGAAGAAGGCGGCTGTCAGCTCTGCCACGATGAATTAGTAAGGCAATATCAAGTTATAAATAGCGCAAGCTCGGACTACGAAGGCAGCAATTTAATTGGAAAAACATAATATGACTTATTTAGCTTACACAAACATGCACTATGTTCTTGGCGAAGCCTATGAAGACAGAAAGGCTGACTATTTTTTCTTAATGAAACAAGGAGGTAAAGATGTTCACAGAATTCATAAAAGTTGCATAGAATCACCAGCAACTAAACCAGTTCCTTGTGATGTTATGTCTGGAGATTTTCATGGTAATGGAGAACATCACAATTGGTTTGAAAGAGTAGATGCCGCCTTACTTGATGATTGTGAAAAAATTGATAACGAATGTGTCGGAAAATACAAAGATGAAGATGATGAAAAAGGTTATCTATTAGACGGCTCTGTTTATGTTTCTGACAATGGAGCTACGGTAGGAAAAAAATCAGCCCCCTCAGAAGGTGTTGACTTTTTTATCAATGATTATGGCTCAGATATTTCCTTAACGAATACAGTTATAGGTCAACCTGTAAACCTTACCAGCGACAAAAAATATAAAAAGTTAAAATTTAAAGCAGATTCGCCAAACGGCCAAGATAAATTAATTCAATTCAATAATAATTCTAGTGATTTAATTGACAAAGATGGAAAGATTACAGCTAATGTTTATCTTTCTAAAGGAAAACTAAAAATTGAAGAATGGGATGCATGGTCCAGCACCTTTGATCTTCAGCCAGCAAAACCTTGCTCTACCTCTCAGTATTCTGAACTTTACTCAGAAGAATGTGCGATATGCGACCATAGGGCTATGAATGCCAGCGGTAGTATTGCTAGTCTTCTACAATGGGTCCATGGTTGCTTAGAATCGCCATTAACGACTATAGGCAGAACAGTTTATGACTGCGATGCAGTCGGCGGCACTGGATACTACGCAGGTGTATATAGTCAGACATGGTACTATGAGGTGCATCCTTGCGACTGCGGAAGTTTTTGGGACTCTTATGATTATTGTGACGGAGTTGATTTTAACGCCGAAGCTTACCTCCGGTGGCGGTGCGGAGAAGTGTGGGACGGAACCTTCTCCGATGACTACACCAGTACTCCTTGGCAGGATAGACCCCAAGAAACCGCTAAGAGGTGGCTACAAGAAATGTATACAAAGGACGAGTTTAGCACAAGCAATTCATTTGAGCAGAACCTTCAACTTTATTATGATGATTGCTATAATGATTGCGACAAAGGCACTAATACTTTTGCCAATTATCACCCAAATAGTTCTTCCTGTAGAGACTCTAACTACAGTTCAGATAATGGCAGGTTACCTGATTCTTGGCAAGCTTGCGGAGCAAAGCAAGATGTAGGCCTCAAAATCCCGATGAATAAATCATCTTGACATTAATTGTTTTTTGTGTTATGATTAATTCGTGGCTAAATACAATAAGAGAGAACTTTTAAAAAGAATACTTACAATTCCAGCAAATCAAAAAGCTGTATTCTGGAAAAGAGAATTTAAATTATTTAATGATTTATTAGAAATCTACCCAAACATGGAGTTCTGGAGCAAGGTTAACTTCAATCAAGAATGGGATTCTTTGAGAATATTAAAATGCGATTGGGGTAAAAAAATTCTTGAAAAAAAGTACCAAGAGTTTCATTATATATTACCAAAGCATTCACAGCAACCACTGGGGGATAAAAGTGGAGAAGATGTAAGCGTAAATAAAAAACCAAAAACTATTAGAGAATTTCTATCATGAGTAAAACACTAGATCAAATTAATAAATTTCTTCAAGACAAGGATAATCAAAAATATCATTTTAATCATTTTGATGAAGATGAATATCAAATTTCAAGCGGTAGCTTAAATTTAGACTTAGCCCTCAATGGCGGTTTCCCTGCTGGAGCTCACAGATTTACGGGAGTTAATGAAGGTGGTAAAACTAGTTGCGCATTGTCTGTTGCCAAAAACTTTCAAGATTTTTTTGGAGATAAGGGCATGGTAGTCATCATCAAAAGTGAAGGAAGATTAAGTAATGAGCTTTTAAGAAGGTCTGGAATTAGTACAGATGAAGAAAAGTTTTTTGTTTTAGACTGTAATATTTTTGAAAAAGTATTTGAGTTTATAAGAGATTTAGTTTTCAACAATGAAGACAAAAAGAAATACATGTTTATAGTTGACAGTGTTGATGCTCTTTGCAGAATGAATGATGTAGATAAACCTTTTGCGGAAAGTGAGCAAGTTGCTGGTGGAGCTTTGGTTACTTCTGTTTTTCTTAAAAAAATGGTTCTTCCAATTACTAAAATGGGTCATATGATGATTTTGACTTCTCAAGTAAGAGTTGAAGTTGCAGCAAATCCTTATGCGGCAAGAGGTGGTCCAAAAGTAAAACAAGCTGGAGGCAATGCAATTAAACATTATGCTAATTTTATTTTAGAATTTGAAGAAAGATATAACAATGACATAATGTGGCAAAACCCTTCCGCGTCCAAACTTGAAGATAAAGGTAACCCTATTGGCCATCAATGCAAGATTAGATTTAGAAAAAGCATCAATGAAAAAACTGGCGCTCAAGTCAGATATCCAATTAGATATGGCAGAACAGATGGCAACTCTATATGGAAAGAAAAAGAAATTATAGACATGCTTTACCTTTGGGGTTATATAGAAAAAAAGGGAGCTTGGATATCTTTTGATGAAGATTTACTTTCGGAAATGAAAAAATCTAAAATTGAATGCCCTGAAAAAATACAAGGTGATCAAAAACTTCTTGAACTTATAGAGTCAGATGTTACTATAAGAGAGTACTTAGAAAATGTCGTAATTAAATTATTCAATGAAGAAAAATAAAATTTTTATTTCAATAGCAAGCTACAGAGATTCAGAATTAATTCCTACAATTGAACATTGCATCAAAAATGCAAAGCTTCCCCATAATTTAGTCTTTGGAATTTCAAGGCAGTACCACCCTGATGATAAGTTTGACGATCTTAGCAAATATAAAAAAAAGAAAAATTTTAAAATCATAGAAAGCCTATGGAACAAATCCATTGGGGTTTGCCATGCTAGGCATGAAATTCAAAAACTTTACGATGGCGAAGAGTTTTATTTTCAACTCGACTCTCACCATAGGTTTGTAAAAGATTGGGACACTAAAATTAAAAAAACATTAAGGGATTTAGTTAAGAAAGGTCACGAAAAACCTATCATATCTTCTTACTTGCCTTCTTATGATCCTGACACTGGTGATAAAAATGAAGAAAAACTAAATGATGTTTGGAGAACATATATAGATAGATTTATGCCCGAAGGTCCTATTTTTATTTTTCCAGAAAGCATAGAAGATAAAAAAGCAGAACCAGAAACAGCAAGATTCCTATCTGGCCATTTTATATTTTCTCATGGTCATTTTGTTAATAATGTTCCATATGATCCTAAACTTTATTTTCACGGAGAAGAAAGTTCTCTAGCCGTTCGAGCTTTCACTCATGGTTATGACTTGTTTCATCTACATAGGCCTTGGTTCTGGCATCATTACACCCGATCAAAAGGAGCTAGGCATTGGGATGATGTACCAAAATGGGAATCCTTAAACAATAAAAGTTTTAAAAGATTTAAAGAACTGCTAGGGGTTGATGGAGTGAGAAGAAAACATTTCCCAAAGTACGGGCTAGGCAAAGTAAGATCTTTAAAAGATTACGAACAGTATAGTGGAATACAATTTAAAGACAGAAAAGTACATCAATATACTTACGATAGAAAGCCTCCGCCAGTACCATATTCCACAAAAAAAGATTATGAGTCTAAATTTATTTCAAAATTTAAATATTGCATAGACATACATAAGCCATCCTTCTCAGAGAAAGATTACGATGTATGGGTTATAGCATTCAAAGACCATAATGGAAAAGAAATGGTAAGGTTAGATGCAAATGAAGAGGAATTAAATAATTTAATGTCTTCTGATCCTAAAGATGATTTTGTGCGCTTGTGGAGAGAATTTGAGACTAGCTTGACTCCTAAAAAATGGTTAGTTTGGCCTCATAGTAAATCCAAGGGTTGGATGAATATTATAGAGAGTGAAATTCCACATATATGAAATCAATATTAATTCATCTACCTGCATACAGGGAGCCTGAACTTGTCCCCACAATTAAAAGCGCTCTCGAAAATGCTAAATACCCAAAGAGAATTAAATTTGGCATATGCAGACAATTTAAAGAAGAAGATGGTTTTGATAATGTAGATGAATTTAGGGCTGACAGTCGTTTTAAAATTATTGATATCCCTTACGGGGAAGCGAAAGGGTTACCCTATGCAAGGGGCCTAATTAATGATGAGCTACTAACGGATGAAGATTACTTATTACAACTAGATTCGCATCATAGATTTGATAAAAATTGGGATGACTATTTAATAAGGTTACATAATAAACTTTTAAAAAAATCAAACAAAGTTATTATAGGTGGGTATCTACCTTACTACGATCCCTTTAATGATCCAGCGGCTAGGGTTCACGAAAGCTGGCAGACCCATGTTGTCTGTTTCTACCCTCACGGAACATGTTTTGTTAGGCCGGGCAAATACCCCAACACCAAAGAAGCCATACCTGCTAGATATGTCTCAGGTCATTTTATGTTTTCAACAAATGACTGGGCTCAAGATGTAAGGCATGACCCAGAAATTGTTTTTAGCGGAGAAGAATTACACATGACTATCAGAGGCTTCACTCACGGTTATGATATATACCATTTACCTAAGCCTGTAATTTGGCATGCCACCATGAGAACTGAAAGAGATGGCATACTAGTCTGGGATGATTTTCATAAACATGGAAAGGATTTTAATAAAGGTCAAGAAAAAGCTAGGGCAAAAATTAGACAATTACTTAGGGTCGAAGATAATGGTTTTGATTTAACTGGTTACGACCTAGGCACTAAAAGAACTGTTGAAGATTATGAAAATTTTGCTGGAATTGATTTTAAAAATCACAGGATACAACAATACACCCTTGACAATAAAATCCCACACAATCCTCCAGTGAGCGAAGATAATCCTTGGTGTGATTCTTTTTATCACTGCATAAATACTCCCAAACATCAATTTCAAGAAGATGATTATGATTGCATGATCGTAGCTTTTGACGACGAAAAAGGTGAGCCTGTGTTTAGGGATGATTGGGATGAGCACAGAATTAAAGAAGAATTCAATAAGCCGGGCGATTGGTTTAGTTTTGAAAATATATTTAATGCTAATGTTAAAACTCCACCAGTTAAATGGGTCATGTGGGCCCATAGTAAATCAAAAGGGTGGGCAGAAAGAGTAGAAAGTTCCTTATAATGAAAAAAGTTTTTTTACATAGACCTCAATGGAATAACTGGGTAATGCATGAGCTGCTCTTAGAAATAGCTGTTCACTACAGAGACACAAAAGGCTATGAAATAGTTTTACATGATGAAAAATCAAGTTTTCCTATCGAGTTTGATGGCTTTAAATATAATTTACCTGATTGCGAGCTTGTTATGTATGATTCAGACAATGATATTCTTACCGCCGTCTCCCATTCGTACAGAAACCTAGGATTGCTAGAGCACTTCAGAAAGCGTAATAACAAAAAAGACACCCTTCTTCTTCGTAATTACTACTACTGGAAAATGCACATCAAAAGAAAAGATGATTGGAATTTTAAATTAGAGCCAACTATTTTTTACGCATTTTCTAACGGGGTAAATTACTATAATCTCAGAACAAAAAGAAAGTGGCTTTATCCTTTTGAAAAACAAATCGATAAGATGTGGTTCAAGGCTTTGATTTTCCGAAATGATGAAAAACGTTTGTCGCAACTAGGCTATACTAACGATTGGAATGGACCAAAACTTAAGCATGGTCAATATTTAAATGAAGCAATAAAATACAAGATAGGATTATCTATACCGGGCACTTGCGAATTATGCCATCGAGATTTTGAATATATGGCACTAGGTATTCCTTTTTTGCGCTTTGAATTTGCAGCCAAAGACTACTACAACCCAAAACTTATAGCAAATGAACATTACATATCTATTGATAGGGACGAAAAACTTAAAGAATTTCCAGCAGACCATCTTTTAGATCAAAAAGGAGATTCTAAAAAAGATGGAGATGTATATGTTCAAAAATATATTGACAAATTTGAAGAAGTTAAAAATGACAAAGAGTTCCTTAGCTATGTGGCTAATAATGCTTTTCAATACTGGGAAGACCATTGTTCGCCTCAAAATATGTTAAAATCAATTTTAAACAACCTTAAAAATAACAATGAGTAAACAATCAACACTAGAGTCCAGACTAAAGTTCGACAGAGAAGCTATTTTCTCAAAAGGATTTTGCTCCTTCGATGGAGAAACAGCCATGCAGCACTACAATGCTTTTTATTATCTTTGGGATCTTATTGAAGACATGAGGCCTAATAAAATAATTGAAATTGGCACTGCCGCTGGTGGCTTAACTAGATTTCTTAAATGTATTGCGGAGGAATTAAATTTAAATGCCCAAGTGATTAGTTACGATGTCAATGACAATCCATCTAGAGAAAAACTTTTAGATATCGGTGTAGACTACAGGCAAGAAGATTGTTTTGATAAAAAAAATGTAAACAATTTAAATAAATTAGCTCAAGAAATCTCAACTGAAGGTAGAACTTTGGTTTTGTGTGATGGCGGTCATAAAATTACAGAGTTTAATATGCTATCAGATTTCCTAAAAAAAGAAGATGTAATAATGGCTCATGATTATAGTAGTTCTAAAGATTTCTTTCAATCAGAGATTCATGGAAAAATATGGAACTGGTGTGAGATAACATATGAAAACATCAAAGATTCAGTTGAAAGAAATAACCTCAAGCCTCATTTTGCTGATAAATTTTCCAAAGCTGTTTGGGCTTGCTTTATAAAAGAATGAAACAATCAAAACTAACCATTGTTAGTGGGATATGGGACCTATCAATATCTGGTAGAGATTTTAAAGAACACTACTTACCAAGGTTTGAAGAGTTTTTAAAAATTCCTTGCAGTATGGTTTTGTTTGTACCTAAATCCCTAGAGTCTTATGTTTGGGAGAGAAGATCTAAAGATGATACTGTTGTAAAAATATACGAACTAGATGACATCAAAGATAATATGTTCAGCCCCTTCTGGGATAAATGGCAAAAAATAAGAACCAATCCAGATTGGTTAGCTCAAGCAGGTTGGCTAGCCGGAAGTCCACAAGGTTCAAGAGAACATTATTTCCCCATTCAGTCCTGCAAAATGTTCTGGATGCACGATGCAAAAATATGGAATCACTTCGATTCCGAATATTTCATGTGGATGGATGCAGGCTTAACTAACACCGTTGACAAAGAGTTATTCTATAAAAAAGAAAACCTTGAAAAGATTACGGAATATGTTGACCCCTTCCTCTTCTTATCTTATCCCTATGAAGCCGATCAAGAAATTCATGGCTTTACATTTAAAGATGTTAATAGATACGCAGGTAAAAAAGTTGAATATGTATGCAGGGGAGGATTATTTGCTTGCCATATAGATTTCTTAACAGAAGCTAATAGCCAATATTATTCTTTGGTTGAAAGGAGTCTCTCCGAAGGTCTTGGTGGAGCAGAAGAAGTTATATTTACAATACTTTCTTACTTAAGTCCAGAAAATTACAGAAGATATGCAATAGACGGCAATGGATTAATTGTTAAATTCATGCATGCAATTGATAACAATAATGTCACTTTAGAAAAAATTCCAGAAGATAGCAACAAAACATTCAAGCCTACGGTTAAAAATATAGATAATATAAAAACTAATTTATATTTCCTTACATTTAATTATCCAGAACAACTTGAGTTCACAATAAAATCTTTACAAAAACATTCAGGCTTCTTAACCCATCCTAGGCAAAAAGTAATCATAGATAACTCAACAAATCAAACCGCAAGAGATGGAAATAAAGCTATATGCGATAAATATGGATTTAGCCATTGGCCCATGAACTCTAATCTTGGTATTTGCGGCGGGCGTCAAAAAGCAGCAGAACATTTTAATGACACAGACTCTGATTTTTATTTATTTTTTGAAGATGACATGACTATTTCTGATCCAGAAGAAGGATTTTGCAGAAATGGATTTCAAAAATATGTACCAGATCTATACAAAAAAATTCACCAAATTATGGTGAAAGAAAAATTTGACTATTTAAAGCTATCATATACTGAAGTTTACATGGACAATAATATACAAGTTAGTTGGTATAATGTGCCACAAGGCATAAGAGACGAACTTTGGCCTGACTATAATAAGTTACCAGTCAATGGGCTTGACCCCAATTGTCCCAGAACAAAACTTAAACATATTGAGGTAATTGATGGGCTTAGTTATCTATCGGGAGATATATACTACGCAAATTGGCCTCAAATTGTGAGTAGAGAAGGCAATAAAAAAATGTTTTTAAATACAACTTGGGCTCACCCTTATGAACAAACTTGGATGTCCCACATTTTCCAAGAGTCAATTAAAGGGTCAATACAAACAGCAGTTTTGCTCGCTTCGCCCGTAACTCATGAGCGTTTTAAGTATTATGAAAAACATGAAAGGGTTGAGGGATAATGAATGAAAAAAGTTGCAGTAATT
>MDTB01005958.1_pt1 | contig 12875 bp, 10 predicted proteins | sample 811161 | NCBI WGS metagenome assembly MDTB01 (sample SAMN05326650, study PRJNA326480) | marine metagenome | isolation source: seawater | place: Mediterranean Sea | collected 2009 | reverse complement strand
TTTTTTGTCATTATGCATAGTCATGAAACATTTACTGGCTATCACTGATCCTGTCCGGCTGACCTATCTTGAATCCTTGCTGAAAGCGGCAGGGGTGATGTTCGTTGTTCAGGATAGGCATATTTCTGATCTGATGGCAGGATCAAACACATTGTTCCCGATGCGTATCATGGTCGCCGAAGATCATCTTGCGCAGGCCAAGCGCGTGTTATCGGAGGCAGGGCAGTATTATGATGACTAGTGGCGGCTGACGATGACGCTTACGGCAACAACTCGTGATCGCTGGTATAATGGCACGCTTTGGCTGACTCAGCCAGCAACAGGCTTTCGGGCGACAAGCGATGCGATCATGCTGGCCGCCGCCATCCCTGATACGGTTCAGCATGTGCTGGAGCTGGGCGTTGGCGCTGGGGCGGTGATGATGATCATGGCACAGCGGCTCACCAAGGCGCAATTCACAGGGATCGACCATAACCCTGATATGGTGCAATTATGCGCGCAGAACGCCGCTGACAATGGCTTTAGTGAGCGAATTAATCTGCTCCATGCGGATATTATGACAGCCAAACTAACCCCTGATTGGGATCATGTGGTGATGAACCCGCCGTTTAATGATCCCGCCTCAACATTATCCCCTCGGATGCAAAGGCGGCAATCTATGGCCGCTGATTTTGCCGCATCCTGGGTTGTCTGTGCCAGCAAGGCGTTATCTAAACGTGGCGGGCTGACGCTGATTTGCCGCGCTGATCAGACAGATCATATTCTGGCGGCATTAGCGCAATATGATTTTGGTGAAAGCGTGATCCGTCCTGTCTATTCGCGGCCTGACAAGCCAGCGTTTCGGGTGATTATCCGCGCCCGCAAAGGCATGGCAGGGGCGATGACAATCTTGCCCGGCTTGATCATGGAAAGTGATGAATATCACGCGGTTATTGGTGGTGGGGCGCTGGCCTTGGTTCAGCCTGGCCGCAAATACGCGGCGGCGGCGGCTAAATCATGACTATCCCCACAAAGTTTTGCATCTTGGTCAGCAAAGTATTGCATCTGGCAAGCGGCAGATGACTTGCTATTCGGCGGCAGGACAGGTAGATAGAAAGAGTTATGATTAAGGCAATTTCTTCACTATTTTCATCATCGCGTCCGGTGGTGCCGGTTATCCCTCTAAGTGGATTAATAGCGGCATCATCTGGTGCTGGTTTGCGGCGCGCAGGGCTTAATTTGTCAGGTCTGTCAAAATTGCTTGATCGTGCCTTTACCACTAAACGCGCGGCGGCGGTGGCGTTGCTGATTAACTCCCCCGGCGGCTCACCTGTGCAATCTGCCATGATTGCTAGCCGTATCCGTGATTTAGCCCGCAAGAATGATGTTCCTGTTATTAGCTTTGTTGAGGATGTGGCGGCATCAGGCGGCTATTGGCTGGCTTGTGCGGGGGATCAGATTATTGCTAATCCGTCGTCTATTATTGGCTCAATCGGGGTTGTGTCCGCAGGCTTTGGATTTGATCGGGCGATTGATAAAATTGGCATTGACCGCCGTGTCTATACGTCTGGCATTAGCAAAAGCATGCTTGATCCGTTCCGGCCTGAAAATCCTGATGATGTAAAACACCTGAAAGCCCTGCAAGAAGAGGTTCATGCCCAGTTTATTGCTATGGTAAAGTCGCGCCGTGGCTCGCGTCTTAACGGCGAAGATGACCTTCTGTTTTCAGGCGCTTTCTGGACAGGGGAAAAATCGCTTGAACTAGGTCTGGTTGATCGCCTCGGTGATATCCGCCCGGTCTTGCAAGAGCAGTTTGGCGAAAAGGTTATGATCAAACTGATGACGATGAAAAAATCACTCTTTGGCATGGGTAGTGGCCAGATGGGTATTAGCAGCAACGCCATGCCAGAGGCGATTGTTGATATGGCGCTATTGAAACTCGAAGAACGGCTGGAAAGGATGCGATACGGGCTCTGATGTGGGGATTACTAAGTGTTCAAAAATTACTTCTTTTGGTGGTTATTATTGGTGGTGTATTTGCCTTTTACCGATTTATGGATCGGCGCAAGCAGACGAGTAATCCGCTTGATGCGTCTCGACAAAAACCAAAATCTGATGCGAACGCTCTCGATATGACATCATGCCCAACATGTGGGGCTTGGGTGTCAGCGGCGTGTGAGCGGCCGGATTGTCCTATTGAATAACAGAGCATTCTCAACAGCATCAGCCATAACAGGATTAGCATTGATCACAGGCTGGCTTTACTTTATGTTGCGGCGGTAGCGAAGCAGGAACCTAACATGCCCAAACACCCACTCAGTTTTCAACAGCTGATTTTGTCACTTCAGCAATATTGGGCCGATCAAGGCTGTGTCATCCTTCAGCCCTATGATTTGGAAGTCGGGGCAGGAACATTTCATCCGGCAACAACCTTGCGGGCGCTAGGCCCTGATGCGGTATGGAATGCCGCCTATGTTCAGCCATCACGGCGGCCGACTGATGGCCGTTATGGGGAAAATCCTAATCGGCTTCAGCATTATTATCAGTTTCAAGTTATCATGAAGCCGTCGCCGGCAAATAGCCAAGAGCTGTATCTCAACTCGCTGAAAGCCATTGGCCTTGATCCCCTGGATCATGATATTCGATTTGTTGAGGATGATTGGGAATCGCCGACGCTTGGTGCCGCCGGGTTAGGCTGGGAAGTCTGGTGCGATGGCATGGAGGTCACGCAATTTACCTATTTCCAGCAAGTTGGCGGCATGGAATGTTCGCCCGTACCTGTTGAATTGACCTATGGGCTTGAACGGCTGGCGATGTTTATTCAAAGTGTTGAAAATGTCTATGATCTGGATTGGGACGGTGTCCCCAAAGATCAGGGCGGCAAGGTTTATGGCGATATCTTTCTGCAATCTGAAAAAGAGTTTTCGACCTTTAATTTTGAACGGGCGACTACCGATGTCCTTTTTCGGCATTTTCACGAAGCAGAAACCGAATGTCAGATGCTGCTGGAGGCACCTGCGCCGCTGGCTTTGCCCGCCTATGATCAATGTATGAAAGCCAGTCATATTTTTAATCTGTTAGATGCGCGCGGTGTCATATCTGTTGCGGAACGGCAGCGCTATATTGGCAGAGTGCGTAGTTTAGCTGTTGCTTGCTGTGAGGCGTGGGTGGCATCTGGAGTAACTTCTGGGGTAGCATCTGGGGTTGCAGATAAGCCTAAGCAGGATGGTGCCAATGGCTGAGCTGTTTATTGAATGGTTTGGAGAAGAAATTCCAGCGCGCATGCAGGCGCGAGCTGAGCGCCATATGGCAGAGACGATTGCTGCCAAACTAGCTGACCATAATCTAGGCGGAACCCATATTCGGTCATGGTCAACGCCGCGCCGTCTGGCGGTGGCTTTTGCGGATGTAGCATTAGCGCAGGAAGCTCAAACCATTGAGAAACGCGGGCCGCGTGTTGGTGCGCCTGAACAAGCGCTTAACGGCTTTCTTAGCTCGCTTGGCCTGACCCGTGATCAGCTCGAAGAACGTGAGACGCCAAAAGGTCAGTTCTATTTTGCCATGATCCATCAATCTGGCCAGCAGACAGCAGATCTCTTGCCTGATCTGATCAACAGCATTATTGCCAGTTTCCCATGGCCGAAAAGCCAGCGTTGGGCAAAGGGTGAGATGAGCTGGGTGCGGCCACTGCATCGGATCAATGTCCTCTTGGATGGCGAACCTGTTGCGGGATATTATGATCTTGGCGGCGGTGAGGGCATTAGCTATGGCCAGACTAGCCATGGCCACCGTTTCCTTGCTCCAACTGATCTTGATCTGACCAAGCCAAACCCCAAAACAAAACCCTTGGCCGCATTTTATGATGAACTGATGATGAGCCATCATGTCATGGCGCATCGTGATAGCCGCCGTGCCATCATTAATGAGCAACTAGGTAAGCTTGCCTCAGCGGCTCATATGACGATATTAGAAGATACTGGATTGCTGGATGAGGTCACAGGTCTAGTCGAATGGCCGCATGCTATCATGGGGCAGATTGATGATGACTTCATGTCATTACCCAGAGATATTTTGGTTCTAACAATGCGTAGCCACCAGAAATATTTTGCCCTCACCGATGAGGCTGGAGCGCTGGCGCCCGCCTTTATCACCATTAGTAATATGTCTGCCGATAAAACCCGCGATGATATGATCCGCAAGGGCAATGAGCGGGTATTGCGGGCAAGGCTGAGCGATGCGCGGTTTCTCTGGGATCAAGACCGAAGGACTGCACTTGCTGATCATGCCAGCAGGCTAGACAGCATTGCCTATTTTGATGGCCTTGGATCAATGCAGGACAGGGTTGACAGGATGCGAGGCATAGCGCTGCGATTGGCCGAGAATATCTTTGGCATTAATGCGCAGAAGATTGATCATGCCACGAGGCTTGCCAAGGCTGATTTGGTGACGGGAACGGTTGGTGAGTTTCCGGAATTACAAGGCATTATGGGCGGCCATTTGGCACGCGCCGAAGCGCTGGCTGATGATGTCGCTGATGCGATTTCTGATCACTATAAACCGGTTGGCGGCGGCGATACTATCCCGCAAACAGTCCTTGGCCAAGGGCTGGCATTAGTGGATAAATTGGATATGCTGACCAGCTTTTTCAGCATTGGCAAAAAGCCGACAGGGTCAGGTGATCCATTTGGATTGCGGCGTGCCGCATTAGGGGTAATTCGTATCCTTGATGAAGCGGAGATTGATCTCGATCTAACGCCCATATTAGGATCAACCCAGGATGATCTGTTGGCGTTTATGACTGACCGGCTTCATGTGTATTGCCGTGACCGGGGATTGCGCTATGATGTTGTGCGCGCGGTCATGCAACCCGATCAATTAGCAGATTTTAATGTCTTGGCCATTATCACGCGGATCAGGGCGCTTGACGCCTATCTCACCCATCATGATGGACAGCGGTTCATGCCAGCATGGCGGCGCGTTCATTCCATTTTGGTGTCGGAGCAGTCAACATCACCTGCTGACAGAGATGGCGATATTGATATCCAGCTTTTTTCTGATCAAACCGAACAGCAATTATATGATGCTTTACTTGGCCTTGATCAGCATGCTGGTGATTTCAGTAATGATGCCAGTAAGCTTGCCGCTATGACGACATTGATTGAGCCGATCAACGCCTTTTTTGAAGCGGTGAAAGTTAATGATGATGACCAGAACATACGCAATAATCGGTTGCAGCTGTTATCTATGATTGATGAAGCGGTACGATCATTTGCACATCTGGCGGAAATAGAAGGCTAGTTAAGTAGAAGGCTGGTTAAGTAGAAGGCTGGCTAGATAGAGGAAAAGTATATGTCAAAATGGGTATACAGCTTTGGCCAATCCCTAACCGAAGGGGCGGCCAGTGATCGTAATCTTCTTGGCGGTAAGGGTGCTAACCTGGCTGAAATGAGCGGCATTGGATTGCCTGTTCCTCCGGGCTTCACGCTTTCAACCGAAGTCTGCACTTGGTTTTATGCCAATGATCGCAGCTATCCTGCTGAACTCAAAGATCAGGTCAATGCTGCCATTAGACGGCTCGAAGATGAAACTGGTGCTGTCTTTGCCGGAGCTGATAATCCGCTGTTATTATCGGTTCGGTCAGGGGCCAGGGCATCTATGCCGGGAATGATGGATACTGTCCTGAACCTTGGGCTTAATCGTGACACGGTTGCGGGGCTTGCTAATCGGTCAGGGGAGGCGCGCTTTGCGTGGGATTCGTATCGCCGCTTTATCCAAATGTATAGCGATGTTGTGCTGGGGGTTGATCACGGCTTGTTTGAAGATGCGCTCGAAGATTTGAAAGCTGATCTTAACGTCATTGAAGACACTGAACTCGATGGCGCGGCATGTGAAGAACTGGTTTCGACATATCTTGGAATTGTTCGGGAAGAAACCGATACCGATTTTCCGGAAGACCCGCATGAACAGTTATGGGGCGCGATTGGGGCTGTTTTTGGCAGCTGGATGAATACCCGCGCCAATACTTATCGTAAGCTCAATAATATCCCATCAGAATGGGGAACAGCAGTCAATATTCAGGCTATGGTATTTGGTAATATGGGTGATGATTGCGCCACTGGCGTTGCCTTTACCCGCAATCCATCAACAGGTGAAAACGCCTTTTATGGTGAGTTTTTGATTAATGCGCAAGGTGAGGATGTCGTTGCCGGCATTAGAACGCCGTGCAATTTGACCAAACGTGAACGTCAGGATAGTGGCTCGGAACAGCTATCCATGGAAGAAGCGATGCCAGCGGTTTTCAATCAGCTTTGCCAAGTGCGCGGCACATTAGAAAACCATTACCGTGATATGCAGGATATTGAGTTCACTATTCAGCAAAATAAGCTCTATATGTTGCAAACCCGATCTGGCAAGCGTACCGCAGAAGCAGCGTTGCGGATGGCGGTGGAAATGGCAGAAGAAAATCTTATCACATCAGATGAAGCGATTTTGCGTGTTGATGCTACGTCCCTTGATCAATTGCTGCATCCAACGCTTGATCCATTAGCAGATAAAAACATGGTTTTGCGCGGCCTGCCAGCCTCTCCTGGGGCGGCGTCGGGCAAGGTTGTGCTGAGCGCGGATAAAGCCGAAGAAATGGCAATGGCTGGTCATAAAGTGATTTTGGTTCGGATTGAAACCAGCCCTGAGGATATTCACGGCATGCATGCGGCGACAGGTATTCTGACAGCACGCGGCGGTATGACTAGCCATGCGGCGGTTGTCGCACGGGGGATGGGTCGGCCTTGTGTTTGTGGGGCTGGTGATATGATTATTAATGCTGAAACCAAGGTCGTTAAAATCGGCGCTGAGCAGATTAAAGAAGGTGATGTCATCACGTTAGATGGCGCCGCAGGTGAAGTCTATCTTGGTGAAGTGGCGACAATTCAGCCTGAGCTATCGGGGGTCTTTGGGACATTGATTGAATGGGCGGATAAGGCGCGGCGGATGAAAATTCGTGCCAATGCAGAAACCCCAACCGATGCGCGAATGGCGTTAGAGTTTGGTGCCGAAGGCATAGGGCTGAGCCGGACGGAACATATGTTCTTTGATGCTGATCGGATTATTGCCATGCGCGAGATGATCATTGCCAGTGACAAGACAGGACGGCAGAAAGCTTTGGATAAACTGCTGCCTATGCAGCGTCAGGATTTCATTGAATTGTTTCAGATCATGAAGGGGCTTCCGGTGACGATCCGCCTGCTTGATCCGCCTTTGCATGAATTTCTGCCCCATAACGATGCTGATATGGCAGAAGTTGCTAAAAATGCCGGGGTTAGCCTTGAGCATGTTCGTGACAGGTCAGAAAAACTGCGTGAGCTTAACCCGATGTTAGGGCATCGGGGGTGCCGGCTGGCAATCACCTATCCTGAAATCTGTGCTATGCAGGCGCGCGCGATATTTGAGGCATGTGCCCATGTGATTAAAGCGTCAGGTGATATGGTCAATGTTGAGGTCATGGTGCCATTGGCGGCAACACGGCTTGAGCTTGAGATTTGCCGCAAGATTATTGATGATGTTGCCGTTCAGGTAAAAGCCGAGACTGATCAGCCGATTGAATATATGGTTGGCACAATGGTGGAATTGCCGCGCTCATGTATGATCGCTGATGATCTGGCCATTGATGCGGAGTTTTTCTCATTTGGGACAAATGATCTGACGCAAACCGCGCTTGGTATTAGCCGTGACGATGCGGGTCAGTTTATGCGTGATTATGCAGATGCAGGAATTTATCCGCGTGATCCTTTTGTCACCGTGGATATTGAGGGGGTCGGCGGATTAGTGCAGATGGGATGTGAGAGAGGCCGCAAACAGCGTCCTGATATCAAACTTGGTATCTGCGGCGAACATGGCGGCGATCCAGACTCGGTGGACTTCTTTGAGGAATGTGGGCTGGATTATGTATCCTGCTCACCGTTCCGAGTGCCTGTTGCCCGACTAGCGGCAGCGCAAGCATCTATAAGAAGACGCTAGCTAATGCCCCAGCTGAGGCGGCGTTAATCGCCATTCCGCCATTCTGCCATTCTGCCATTCCGCCATTCTGCCATTCCGGATCATATTTTCCTGATGAAATAGTAAAGCCTGCCACATAGCATGGCAGGCTTGATAATGGGTTATGATAAGTGGCTATTACCTTATTCTTTGGTGATTTTTTTCGCCTTTGAACTCGCGCCACCATCAGTTGAGGTAATGCTGATTTTGCGTGGTTTCATGGCTTCGGGAACCTCACGCTGAAGATCAATATGGAGCAATCCATTTTTCATGCTTGCGCCATTGATCTCAATGAAATCAGCTAGCTGGAAACGGCGCTCAAAGCTCCTTCCAGCAATGCCGCGATAAAGATATGTGTTGGCTTTTTCTTTTTGCTCATCCTGCTTGCCGCGAATAATCAGCATCTGGTCATGGACGGTTACATCAATATCTTCTTCTCCAAAACCAGCAACTGCCATAGTGATGCGATAGCTATCACTGCCATGTTTTTCGATATTGTAGGGTGGCCAGTTTGACTGGCTGTCCAAATTGGTACCAGACATCAGATTATCGACCAGATTGGCCATGCGATCAAATCCGATAGCGGAACGGAATACAGGGGTTAAATCAAGTGCATTCATTTTGCATCCTCCTTAAAGCAATGCTTCTGCCCTATGCGAGAGCAGATAAGATTAATGTCGGGCATAAACCGTACCTAATGTCATGTGACCAATAGAATGTTTCATGCCGTTAACACCATTATGGCTGTTAACATGTCTTATATATGAATGAAAAATTGAGTTTACAAGACCGCCCATAAAAAAGACGGGAGAGTTTTATTTGGTGCCAAGACCTGCAAAACGCTTATTAAAGCGGGCAACCTGACCACCAGAATCAACAATCCGGTGCTGACCAGTCCAGGCAGGATGCGACTTTGGATCAATATCCAGACGAATAACATCACCTTCTTTGCCCATCGTTGAGCGTGTCTCATACTCAGTGCCATCTGTCATGATGACTTTGATCGTGTGGTAATCCGGGTGTATGTCTTTTTTCATCGTAATCATCCTTAATATGCCCATTAATTCTTTGTGTTAGGCAGAATATAAAGCGGTTATATAGCCAAATCAGAGCAACCATGCAAGCCTAAACTCATGATTTTCCTGCGACCAATTATCTTTTGCCTTTTTAAGTAAAACCGTTAAGACAGGTATTATGATTTCACATAGTGACAATAAGATAGATTAATATTTGTCCGACAGCCAACCACAGACTGAACCAGAGACTGAACTAAAGACAGAACAAATGCCCAATGATAAGGAAAACCAAGGCGCAAATAATAGCATCGGTCATACTGGTGTTATTGCTTCTATGCGGGTATTTTGGCCGTGGATCGTCCCGCATAAAAAGCAAATTATTCTGGCGCTTCTATCTATTGTGATGGTGGCGGTTGCGTTATTATCGCTTGGCCGAGGGATTGCTTTGCTTGTTGATTCGGGGTTTGGCCAGGGCGAGGAGACATTATTGCACCGTGCTGTCGTGATTTGTGTCGGCATAACGGCGCTTCTGGCCGTGGGCAGTTATATGCGGACTGTCCTCATCAACAAGGTTGCAGAGCGTGTCATATCTGATATTCGGAAAGCCATGTATCGGCATATGATTGGTCTATCGACATCATGGTTTGAAAATCGCCGCCGCGGTGATCTCATATCAACCTTTTCTACTGATACGACCATGATACAGTCTATTTTGGCATCCAGCATGTCGATGGCGGCGCGTAATGTTCTGCTCTTGGTTGGCGGTCTGATTATGGTGATATTGACCTCGCCAAAGCTGACCCTTGTTATTTTAGGTGTTGTGCCGATAGTCGTCGTGCCATTAGTTGTCATTGGCCGGATGTTGCGGCGGCAGTCAAGGATTGCCCAAGACAGAATTGCTGATCTATCAATAGAAATAGAAGAAAGCCTGTCCTCTATTGATGATATCCTCACCTTTGGTCGTGGTGATGTCATGATTAAGCGGTTTGAGGATGCTGCCGAAAACAGTTTTAATGCGTCACGCAAGCGCATTTTTTTGCGCGGTATTATGAGCGGCATGGTGATCTTTCTGGTATTTGCCGCTATCACCTTTATCCTCTGGCTTGGTGGCCTTGATCTGCTTCAGGGTGAGATTAGTGCCGGTGATCTTTCGGCCTTTGTTTTTTATTCGGCATTAGTGGCGACTTCGGTTGGGGCGTTATCTGATATTGGCGGAGAGTGGCAACGGCTTGGTGGGGCGGCAGAACGCATTGCTGAATTGCTCAAGCAGAATGATTACCTATCCGAACCTTTATCACCTGTTGCCTTTCCGCAAGACATTCCGGCAGATCACATCAATGATTTTATCAGCTTTGATCAAGTCACGTTTCATTATCCTAACCGCCCGCAACAATCGTCACTTGATGCGGTCAGCTTTTCTGTCGGGCAGGGCGAAAATATTGCTATTGTTGGTGAGAGCGGTGCTGGTAAAAGCACTATTTTTAAAATGCTACTTCGTCTTTATGACGCAACGGCGGGCAAGATAACTATTGGCGGGGTTGCGCTAAATGATATGACAACGGATGACTTGCGCGGTCATATGGCAGTGGTTTCGCAAAACGCCTCATTATTTTCATCATCGGTCTATGATAATATCGCCTTTGGTAAGCCTGATGCGTCACCTGCTGCGATTGAACATGCCGCCCAGGAAGCCAATGCCGCAGAGTTTATTGCCGACTTGCCGCAAGGCTATCACACGCTTATCGGTGAAAAAGGCGTGCAATTATCGGGTGGCCAGCGTCAACGCCTTGCCATTGCCAGAGCCTTGCTCAGAGATGCGCCTATATTACTGCTTGATGAGGCGACTTCTGCGCTTGATTCGGCGTCAGAGCAAAAAGTGCAAGAGGCGTTAAAGCAATTAATGCAAAATCGAACAACCATTGTTATAGCGCATCGACTATCAACCGTCATCAATGCTGATCGTATTCTGGTTATAGATAAAGGTCAGCTTGTTGCCTCAGGTGATCATGATGCGTTGCTTGCCACTTCCCCTATTTATCATAAACTTGCGTCACTACAATTCATGACTGGTAATTCATGAGGGGCAATTCATGACAGGCAATTCATGACGGGTAATTCATGAGGGGCATTAATCACTAACCGATTTTATCTGTCCTGCCAGATAGCTCTGGCTCAGCTCATGTGATAACTCAACAGCACCATTAAAGGCGCTGTCTGCATTGTCCGGCAGATGTGAAACTGCGACAGTGCCAGATTGGTCTAGCGTTATATCTTCACTTGGTGTTGATAGTATCATGGCAACCTTGCCTGGCTGTAACAGCTGGTCAGAATTACCATAATGTTTTTCAATGCTTCCTCTCAGCATAAACAGATTGTTATCATCACCGAAATTGATGCTATGAATGGAAAGAAGCTTGGCACTGATATTAACATCAATCGCAACATTGCCAGAAAATTGCGCCCCATCACAATAACCGCCAAAACAATTTAATTGCAACTGACCATTGGTGTTAAATTCATGGATTTGTGCCACATCCATTGATACAGAATCCATTCTCACTTCACTACTAACCGGCATGCCAAGAAGTTGCGGCTCACCACTCACACCACCCATATCAGCATTAGCAACAAGGGTATCAATGCGTGCCGATAGCATCTGATCAAGCATCAGCGATAATTCTTCAGACGCATTGTCATTAAGGCTTGATGTTGATCTTTTATGATCTTGAATATCTAAGTAGTGAGCATTGCAACTTGAGCACAGGAACATGAGGCAACACCAGAGGAGTATTTTGCCAGCCATCACTAACCATAAGTATTATTGTTTATTCTTATGGTTGATCTTGTGACTTTGTAACACGGCTTGTCAATTTAAATTCGATACGGCGGTTGTTTGATCGGGCTTCTGGCGTGTCAGCAGGGTCAATAGGCTGAAACTCACCATATCCATTTGCTGCCATGCGCTTAGGGTCTATGCCACTTTTGACCAGATAGCGCACAACCGATACGGCTCTGGCGGTTGATAGCTCCCAATTATCGCTAAACTCAGTCGTGTAAATAGGCAGGTTATCGGTATGCCCATCAACTTGCAGAATCCAGTCTATATCATCTGGAATTTGCTCTGTGAGTTGCATTAAGGCGCTAGCTAATTCATCTAATTGCTTCTCACCTTGCTGACCAATATCGGCTGAACCCTGTTCAAACAAGACTTCTGACTGGAAGACAAATCGATCACCAACAATTTTGATATCTGTTCGGTATTTCAGCACTTCACGCAAACGGCCAAAAAAATCTGACCTGAAACGGGTAAGTTCAGCAACTTTGTTAGAAAGGGCTTCGTTTAATTGTCTGGTCAAATTGGCGGTAACTTGCTTGGCTTCACGGGCTTCTGTTGTTTTTTCATCCAACAAGGCTTGCAATTGCTCCAGGCGTTGCTGAAGCGCTAGCATGGCCGTGGTCATTTCAAGGATTTCATTGCGGCTAGCCGATAAATCGCGTTTGCTTTGGTCACGTTCGGTTAAGAGCGTGGCAATACGGTCTTCCATATTGGCAAGCCGCGCTTCCAAATCAGATATCTCAGTATTGGCGCTGGCTTCGGCTTCCTCTGCGGTGGCAATGCGTGTCGTCAGCCCATCAATATTAGTTTGCATCTCAGCTATTTTTTCGAGCAGCAGATCACGTTCGGCGATGAGCTTGGCTGTTTCGGCTTCCAAGCTATCTCTTGAAACCGTCAGCGTATTTTTATCACTTGCCAAAGCATCACGTTCAGCCAGCAGGCTAAGCTTTTCATCTTCGAGGATAAGCAAGGCTTTTTCCATAGATGCCAAGCGATCCTCTAAACTTAATGCA
>MDTB01064448.1_pt1 | contig 12876 bp, 14 predicted proteins | sample 811161 | NCBI WGS metagenome assembly MDTB01 (sample SAMN05326650, study PRJNA326480) | marine metagenome | isolation source: seawater | place: Mediterranean Sea | collected 2009 | reverse complement strand
TTAGCTTTTATAATTTATATTAATTATTTTGAATATCTTTAAATTTTGTAAACATTTCCTCAAATTCAAGCATTATAGTACCCGTTGGGCCATGTCTTTGCTTAAGTATGATTAGCTCTGCTAAATGAGAAATTTCATTCATTTTTGCCTGCCATTCAGCGTGTTCAACGGTTGCAGGTCTTGGTTCTTTATTTTTCAAATAATAAGATTCTCTAAATACAAACATTACAACATCGGCATCTTGCTCTATCGATCCAGACTCTCTTAGATCTGAAAGCAAAGGCTTTTTATCATCTCTTTGTTCAACGGCTCTAGACAATTGTGAAAGAGCTAAGACTGGAACTGATAATTCTTTAGCAAGTGCTTTAAGCCCTTGTGTTATTTCTGAAATTTCCTGAACACGTCCTTCCTTAAAATTTGTTCCCTTCATTAATTGGATATAGTCAATAACAATAAGATCAAGTCCATGTAATCTTTTTATTCTTCTAGCTCTATTACTTAATGCTGCAATTGATATTGCTGGTGTTTCATCAATATACAAAGGAAGTTCAGCAATATTTTTTGAAGTTTCTATAAATTTGTCGAATTGTTCTTCAGATATTTTTCCTCTTCTAATATCATTAGATTTAATTCTTGATTGCTCAGCGAGTATTCTTGTTGATAATTGTTCAGATGACATTTCTAATGAAAAAAATGCTACGCAGGATTTTTCTCCTTTGTCTTGAATATTTTTAGCAGCATTAAATGCAATATTTGTTGCTAAAGCTGTTTTACCCATAGAGGGCCTTCCTGCAATTATTATTAAATCTGATTTATGCATACCTCCTAATCTGTCGTCTAAATCTCTCAATCCGGAGGGTACACCAACAATGCCCTCTTCATTTTTATAAGCATTGGACGCCATTTCAATTGTTTGTTTCACAGCTTCATCAAATTTTACAATTGAGGAATTAAAAGATCCCTTCTCAGCTAAATCAAATAAGGATTTTTCAAAACTTTGAATGATATTTTGTCCATCGTTATTAAGATCGTTAAGTTTTGCGGTATCAATTATATTGTCAGAAATTTTAATAAGTTGTCTTTTTACGAATAAATCATAAATTATTTTAGAGTACTCAATACTTTGTCTTGTAGATGTTGAAAATTTTGTAATTTTTACAAGATATTCAGGAATATTGAGCTCATCTTTTTCATTTTCAAAATGATTTTTTAGAGTTATTGGATTTGCTAGCATACCTTTGTAAATTAAACTTTCAATAGCACTAAAAATTTTTTGATGCATTGGATCGTAAAAATTTTTACCAGAAATTATCAAGCTTATTTCATCAAATATTTCATTTGATAATAAAATTGAGCCTATAACAGATTGCTCTGCCTCTATATTGTTAGGAAGTTCATCTATTTTATTTTTAATTATATTTAAGGATTGGGACACACACAAAATTAATAAAATTCCATGAAAAACTCAAACTTATTATAACCTTGGGGAAAATTTTGTATAATTATTTTGCTTCTTGAGCAACAGTTTTTATTTCAATCTGTGTTTGTACTTCTGGATGAAGATTAATTAATACGTCAAAGCTTCCTATTGATTTTATTTCTTTTGAAGGTTGTATAAGTGAAGGGTTTATTTTGACTTGATCTGTTGCCTCTAAAATTTTTGAAATTTCTGTTGGTTTTATTGAACCATATAACTCTTTATTCTCGGTGCTTAGTTTCTTAATTTCGTATTTTTTATTTTTAATTTTTTCATCAATTAGTTTAGCCTCTTTTTTTTTATCTTGATCTTTTTTGCTAAGGTCTTGTTTAATTTTTTCTACTTCTTTTATATTTTCTTTAGAAGCAAATAGAGCCTTTTTTTTTGAAATCAAAAAATTTCTTGCAAACCCTCTTTTTACATCAATTACTTCACCAATTGATCCCATTTTACCCACATTTTCTAATAATATTACTTTCATTTTATAATAATGCTAAATTTCTTGCTCTTTTGATTGATAAGGATAATTCTCTTTGTTTTTTTTGACTAACTGAAGTTATTCTTGAAGGTAAAATTTTACCATTTTCTGAAATATATCTTTTTAGTAATTTGATGTTTTTATAATCTACCTCAGGAGCACCCTTCACAGATAAAGGACACTTTTTCTTAAATTTATACTTTTGATTTTGAAAAATACTGAGTTTAGCAAAATTACTTTGTCTACCTTTTTTTTTATTATTTCTCTTTTTCATATTAAATTTATTTATTTAAAAACTCTTTATCTTCATTTTTTTTAAAATAATCTGTTTCTAGATCAAATTTTTTTACTTTAACCGTCAAATATCTAAGAAGATTCTTATCAATTTTTTCACTTTTTTCTAGTTCTGAAATTATTTTGCCATCAGCTTTTATTTTAAAATGAATATAATTACCTTTTTTGTTTTTTTTGATTAAATATGACAAATTCATCAAACCCCAGTTCTCTAATTTAACAATATCTCCTTTGTGTTGTTCTACAATCTTAGAGTATTTTTCCTCAATTTGTTTAAGCTGTGATGGGCTTACATCTTGTCTGGCAATTATAGTGTGCTCGTATAAGTTCATATTATTTCTTTCAAAAAAGAGAGGATATACTATTATAAATTTTTAATTACAATATAAAAAACAAGGTTTTTGCTAATATTTTCTATGTTTTCTGTTTTATTTCCAGGACAAGGCTCTCAATCTGTAGGAATGGTCAAAGATATTTATGAAAATTTTGATTATGTAAAAGATCTTTTTAAGAAAGCAGACGAAGCATTAGATTTCTCAATAAGCAAAATAATTATTGAAGGACCTAAAGAAATATTGGATCAAACAGAAAATACTCAACCTGCAATTTTTTTAGTCAGTTACGCCATTTATCAAGTTATAAAAAAAGAAACACCCTTTGATATTGATAATGCAAATTTTTTTGCTGGACACTCCTTGGGAGAGTACTCAGCTCTTGCATGTTCTGGAGTTATAAATTTTGAGGAGACAATCAAACTTTTAAAAATTAGAGCCAAAGCCATGCAAAATGCAGTTCCTAAAAATGAAGGTGGAATGGTTGCTGTTTTAGGACAAGAAATAAATAAAATTAATGAGATAATTTATAATAATAAAAATAAATATAAATGTTTTCTAGCTAATGATAATTCTATTGGACAAGTTGTAGTAAGTGGAAAATTGTATGATTTAGAAAAATTTGTGAATGAATTAAAAAATTTAAACATTAAAAGTATTAAATTGCCTGTTTCAGCTCCTTTTCATTGTATTTTAATGAATCCTGCAACAAATATTATGAGAGAGGAAATTAAAAATATTAATTTTTCACAACCAAAAAATAACATAGTTTCTAACGTTACTGCAGAACCATCTAACAACCCAGATGAAATAAAGAATCTTTTGATACAGCAAATTGAAAAACCAGTGCGTTGGAGGGAAAGCATTATCAATATCATTAAAGCAGGGAATCAAAAATTTATAGAGATTGGACCTGGTAAAGTTCTTTCTGGTCTAGTAAAAAGAATAGATAGAAATGTTAAAATAACTCAAGTAAATAATATAAAAGATTTGGATAATTTATGATTCATTTAAAAAACTTAAATATAATCCTAACAGGAGCAACTGGTGTTATAGGAAATTCAATTTTAGATAAATTAGTATCTGCTGGATCAAATATTGTAGCCACAGGAACTAATGAAGATAAACTTAAAAAAATTCAAAATAGATATGAAAATGTTAATATCTTAAAATTTGATATTTCTGACCATAATAAAATTGAAACATTTGTAGAGGATTGTAGTAAAATTTTATCAAATAAAATTGACATACTAATTAATAATGCAGGAATAACTCAAGATAATTTATCGATAAGAATGAAACAAGAAGAGTGGAAAAAAGTCATTGATATTAATCTTTCCTCAACATTTTTAATTACTAAAAACGTTTTAAAAAAAATGCTAAAATTTAAAAATGGTAAGATAATAAATGTTACCTCAGTTGTAGGCCATTCAGGAAATATAGGACAAGCAAATTATGCAGCATCAGAAGCAGGAGTAATTGCTATGTCAAAAAGTCTTGCATTAGAATATGGAAAAAAAAATATTAAGGTCAATTGTGTATCGCCAGGTTTTATAATGTCAGATATGACAGATAAGATAAGCGAGGAGCATAAGGAGTTATTAAAATCAAGAATATCTCTCAATAAATTAGGTAAACCTGAGGATGTGGCAAATACAATAGCTTTTTTAAGTTCAAATCTTTCAGATTATATTACTGGCGAAACAATACATGTCAACGGAGGCATGTATTTTAGTTGACAAAAATTATAAATTATTTATTAACGAATTAACTTAAAGGAACAAAATGTCAGATGATATTTCAAGTAAAGTAAAAAAAATTGTTGCAGATCATTTAGGAATTGATGAGGCTAAGGTAAACGAAGAATCAAGCTTTATAGATGATCTGGGTGCAGATAGTTTAGATACAGTTGAGCTAGTTATGGCTTTTGAAGAAGAGTTCGGATCTGAAATATCTGATAGCGATGCAGAAAAAATTCTAACAGTTGGTGATGCTGTAAAATTTATAGAAAACAAAGCAAACTAATTTTTTTACTTAAATGGCCGATAACAAAGCAGGGATAATCATAATATTATCCTCTCCTTCGGGCGCAGGAAAAACTACATTAGTTAAAAAAATTTCATCAAGAAAAAAATACAAAATTTCTATTTCTCATACCACAAGAAAACCAAGACTAAATGAAGTCAATGGAAAAGATTATTTCTTTGTAAATAACAAAAATTTTAAAAAATTAATTAAAGATAAAAAATTTTTAGAGTACGCAAAGGTTTTTAAGAATTATTATGGATCGCTAAAAAAAACAGTTATAGATAAATTACAAAAAGGAGAAAACGTGATTTTTGATATTGATTGGCAAGGAACTAAACAGATTAGAAAACAAAAATTAAAATATAAGATTATAACAATTTTTATCCTGCCTCCCTCTAAAAAAGAATTATTCAATAGATTATTAAAAAGAGATCAAAAAGATAAAAAGATTGCTAATCAAAGAATGAAACAATTTAAAGATGATTTAAAACATTGGAAAGATTATGATTTTGCAGTAGTCAATGATAAGGTTGAAGAATGTTATAAGTCAATTGTAAAATTTATTAATAAAAAAAATAAAAAAAAATTTCCATTTAAATATAATAAGACCTTAATTAAAAAACACGTAAGTTATTTAATCAATGCCTCGTAATGTTTACAAATTTTATAGTAAGTTAAATAATCTAAATTTTGAGGTCTTAATTTTAAATCAATAGATAGATTTTTAGAGACTTCTTCGAAATTTTTAAATAAAAATCTCATAGGTTTTTTAATCATTTTTCGTTTTTGATTAAAAAAAACATTGGTAATATATTCTAAATTTTTAGCTTCGTTAATTTCAAAAAATTTTTTCTTGGGTATAAAGGTTAATAATGTACTTCTTACTTTTGGGGCAGGATTAAAACTTTTTGGCTCTATATCAATTACTTTATCTATTTTCATTTTCCAGTTTGAGAGAATAGATAACCTACCATAATGTTTTGTATTTGGTTCTGCAATAATCCTATCTGCAACCTCTTTTTGGAACATTAAAATTAATTTATTACATAGTTTTTGAATGCTATTCGTTTTTATCCACTTTACTAAAATTTGTGTTGAAATATTGTATGGTAAATTGCCAAATATAACTAAATTTTTTTGGATAAAATTATCATATGAGATATTCATCATATCTTCATTTACTATATTAATTTTATTCCCAAATTTCTTAAATAAAATATCTACTAATCTCTTATCTTTTTCTATTACAGTAAGATCTTTAGGACCTTTTTCCAAAATATTGCTTGTTAAGGATCCATTTCCTGGTCCAACTTCTAAGACAGAAATATCATGATTTATGTTTCCAATTTCAGTAATAAATTTTATTAAGTTTTTATCTACAAGAAAATTTTGACCTAAACTTTTCTTAAGAATAAGATTCATTTAAATTTTTTTAAAAAATTTAAAGCATAAAAAATAGATGATGGATCAGATTTATTTTTTCCAAGCATTTCATGATTGGGACCATGATCTGGTGTAACCTTTATAAAAGGTAGACCTAAAGTTAAATTTATAGCTTTAAATTTATACAATGTTTTAATAGGAGTAAGTACCTGATCATGATACATTCCAATAACAACATCATATTTTTTAATATTTTTTTTTAAAAAAAAAGTGTCTGCAGGAAAAGGTCCTGATATTTTTATTTTTATTTTATTTAATTTATGGATTGCTGGCTCTATTTCTCTTTTTTCTTCACTTATTTCATCTGTTGTTTCACAGTGAGGATTTAATCCTAACAACGCAATTTTTGGAGATTTATTTAATTTGGATCTATAAAATTTATTAATTTCTTTAACGCATTTTATAATTTTTACACTTTTGATACTACTTGCTACTTTTTTAATTGGGATATGAGTTGTTAAAGGGCAAACTGAAAGTTCGTCGTTATATATAAGCATAACTTGGTTTTTGCTATTTGTTTTATCCCCAATATACTCTGTAATTCCAGGAAATTTTTTTTTTAAAAAATGTTTTTTTGAAATTGGACCATTAATTAATTTGTTTAACTTATACTTTTTAATTAATCTTAGAGCTAAATCAAAACAATTTTCAATATATTTGTTTGATGAACTAGAAATTTTAGAAAATGTTTTTTTAAAGTTATATTCTACGTTAATTATATTTATTGATTTAGTTAATGATTCTTTAATATCAAATACTTCATTTATTTGAAAATTATATTTCAATTTTTTCATTTGCATTTCAAACAATTTTCTGTTCCCAATAAGTATAATTTTTTTCTTACTTCTTCTGAAATAATTCGATTTAAAATATTTAAGCATTACTTCAGAAAATGTGCTATATGGTTCACCTAAAACTATTAAAATTGTATCAGAATTCATTAATTAGAATATTTTTTTTTAATTTTTTATAATAAATATTTGAAAATGCATTCAATTGTCTATTTCTTTCTTTGTTAATCAATTCCTCAATTTGTTTTTCAACATCTACCACTTCATTTATTTCTCTCTTATCATTAAGTTTTAATATCAAATATCCACCCTTAATTTTTATTGGTTTTGTTGTCTCATTAATTTTTAATAATGTAATTTTTTTTCTAATTTTCTCTGAAATTTGAAGCTCGTTTATCCACCCAATTAATCCTCCATTTTTTGATGAACTAGAAATACTATATAAATTTGCTGAATTCTCGAACCCGATATTTTTAATGCTAGAATTAATTTTATCAAAAGTTTTATTGAGGTTTCTATCTAAAGTGTCTGAAAATAAAATTTCTGAAATATTAAATTCAATTTTTGTTTTTTTCTGATCATTTTGTTTTAAAACATTTTGCTTTAAATCTTCATCATTTATTTTAATATTATTATTGAACTTGCTGTATACCAATTGGTTCCAATAAGACTCAATTTTAATTTTTTCTTTAATTATTTTGTAATCTAATTTTTGGCTTTCTAGAAATTGTATAAATTCTGTTTTATCTTTAACATTATTATTTTTAAAAAAATTTTTTTCAATTGACTCAACAAAATCATTATTTACTTCCATATCATAAAATTTTCTTATTTCTTTTTTTTTAATAATTTCTTTTATCAAAGAATCTTTAGCAATTTTATTAATTGTTTTATTTTCCAGTTGCTTAAGTTTTGGATTTAAAAATATTAAATATTTTTTCTCATTCTCAATATCAATGTTGGTTATTATTTCGTTATGTAATTTTACAATTATTTCGATAGAACTGGCATATAAATTGAAACTTGATATAATTAGAACAGCTATAAATAATGCGTATTTGAATCTATTCATTAAAATATTTATTAACAAGCGTGTCACCACTTCCACGTATTTCTGCAAATGGTTTAAATCTAATTAAAAAAATAAGACTTTGATCTGGGACCACATTTCCATCTCTAAAGAATGTTTTATTATATTCAAAGTTAGCTACTAAACAATCAGTTTCATAAGTATATGTGAGATTGTAAAATTGAGTAAAATCATCCTTTATATCTTTTGTGGTATTAAAATTTATTAAGTGATTTTTTGCAAAGTTGTAACGTAATTTGCTTTTAATAATTTCGCTATCCCCAAAATCTGGGTTTTCATTTATAAAATCAACAGTTATTCCTAAATTTTTTGATATATAATTTGCACTTAATGCATCATAATTTGAATAATTAAAATCCCTATCGTATGAAAAATTATATTTAAAATCTAACATATTATTAAACTTATAAAAAAGATTTCCAACTATATCTGATCTTGTAAGATCTAATTTAGATTTTGATGGAAGATCGTCATTTTTTTTGTCTCTCAATATGTTTCCAAAATTGAGACCAAAAATTTTCTGATTTGCAAGATTGTGCTTTTCAAACTCTAAACCTAAGGTAAGGGAATTTCCCTTCTCCACCATATCTGATCTTCCAATTCTATTATGTGAAAAAAGATTATCAAATTCTAAACGTATATCATCTGAAGATATATCCTTTCCATTTGTTGGACTAGTTCTAAATTGTACTATTGGCTTTAAAAAATTTGTTGAATGTAAATTTTTTTTTTTAAGAGGAAATTCTGAAGTAATTAGCATTGTTCCAAAAATCTCATGATCATTTTTATTATTGTAATTATCCGATTTTTCTGAGTAGGTATTATAACTTTTTAGTAACAAGTCATAATTAGTTGCTATTCCTAATCTTGATATGAAGTCGTAAGAATTAAAGTTAAAATCATTATTTATAAGAGCTTCATATTTATTAGTTTCATAAACTTTTTGAAATCCACTCGATAAAAATTGAAATCTTCCATTATAATTATCATCAATATTAATATATTTTGAAAAATTAAAATTTGGTAAAACATATTGATATTTATTGTTACCAACTAAAGACAAATTTTCATATACAGTTGCACTAATATCAAAGAAAGTTTCATCATCAATTTTTTTATTTAAATAAATTTTTGATGTTAAACTACTAGTATTATTAATAATTGGAGATACTTCTGCAATATCGTGGATTTTTAGGTAGTTATCATTTATGACGTTTTGAAATTGTATTCCATAACTAGTATTTTCATCAATAATGCTGTCAAATTCAGTGAAAAAATGTGAGCTGGTATTATCTTTTTTATTATAACTAAAATCCGCAATAAGATTTGATTTTTCAAATGCCTCTCGATACTCAGCTTGAAATATATAATTATTATCCAAATATACTCTTGGTTTAAAAGTCAAGTCTTTAGAGTCTGATATCGCGTAAAAATAGGGCGTATTTAGTGAATATCCTAAATTGGCAGAAGATTTATAAAAAGGAGTTAAAAATCCTGACTTCCTTTTAACAGAAGGGTCTGGATGACTAAAGTATGGAAAAAATAGCACTTTTTTATCAAAAACTTTTAACCAAGAATTTTTATATTCAAACAATCTTTCAATTTTATTATGTTTAAACTCATTACTCTGCAACTCCCAACCTCTGCATTTATTATTTTTGATATTGCAAGTACTAAAAACTGCTTTTTTAATTAATGTTTCTTCATCATTTGATACTGTCGATTTACCTTTTAATGTAGGATCGTTATTAGGATCACCAAAAAAAGAGTTTATAAAATCAATAGTTACCTCTTTTCCAGCAATTTCATTTGTTTTTAAGTTCACTTTGGCAATTTCAAAAAAATAACTATTTTTATTTTTATCAATTACATTTGTTTTCTTTGACGATATTATTTCATTTTTGGTATCAAATAAAAAACCTTCCTCAAAGAGAAAAATATTATCTTTATTATCTAATATTGAGGAGTAGGATATTGTAGATATTTCTAATGAATTTCTATTATATAGTAAATCTCCAGAATACACCTCGTATTTATCTTCAAATTTTATAAACGTTGTTCCACTGGAAAATAATGTATTATCTAATTCATTGTAAACAGCCTTTTCACTTTCAATATAAATATTATTAAAATCATCAAAGAATTTTACATTACCTTTCACAATTAATTCTGAAATTTTTTTACTGTAGAATGAATTATCTCCTTCAATCAAGATATTTTGACTGGGTATTTTGGCAATACCTTTGTTAGCAAGAATTATATTCCCCTCTTCTTTTATTTGAATGTTTTCAGAGTCAAAAAAAACTACATCAGCTTTAAGAGATAAACCGGTTAAAGTTATTGTAAAGAATATAATAATAGCTAAGTATTTAATTTTCATTTATTTTGGTTAATCCAATTGTGCATATAAGTAATATAAGAATTTGCGGTAACCATATTGATACTTCAACAGGCAATGTCTCATTTTTACCAAATATAATTGAGAAATAATTAATGTAGTAAAATACAACTGACACAATCACTCCAATTACAACTAAAAAGAATTTTGATTTTATGTATGTTAGTTTAAACATTATCAGAGCGCCTATAATTGTTGTCAGTGTAAGATAAATCGGCAAACTATAAATTTTATTAAGATGTAATTGAACTTCAGTTGCTGAATATCCAATAGATTGATAATTGTCTTTCAATTTGATTAATTGGAAAATGTTTAATGAATTTAAGTTGGAATATAAATTAGAAATAATTTTTTCATCAAATGATGACAGATAATTATAATTTTGATAATTCAATAATTTTTGATCTTTTGAAATAATTTTCACATCTCTTAAATTCCACAACTTTTTTTTTATGTTCGCTTTTTTTGCAACTATAGTATTAATTAATTTGTAGTTATGATCTAGTTGTGTAATTTCTAAATTTTCTAAAATATCTATTTTATAATTTCTAGCATTAATGATGTAAATATTTCCTGTATCCTTACTTTTTTCTTTGATCCACAATCCGTCTTCGTTAACAACTGCTAAGTGATCACTTGTACTTGAGTATTTATACTTCATATTTAGATACAAACTCTTTAAATTTGACGAAAATGAATAATATAAAAATATTAAAAGAATTCCCATTATCAAGGATACAAAAGAAATTATAACTGTTATTTTTGAATTGTTTATGCCATTAGTTCTAAAAACTTCTATTTCCTCTCTTTCATACAAATTTATAAAAAAAAACATTACAGCCAGTAAAAATATAAATGGTAATATTTCAAAAATAATAGAAGGAATATTTAAAATTGTTAATATTATTGGGTAATAAATTTCATTTTCTTTATTTTCAAAATATTTTATTTCTTCAAATATGTTTAAAAAAAAACTTAAAAAAATAAATACCAATACAATTATTAATATATTTTTTAAAAATAATTTTGATAGATAATTTTCATATTGTTTTATTATCATAAATAATTTAGTTTTAGTTTAGTTATAGCTAACAATATAATGTAATAAACTATAACTAAAATTATTGGTAGTAAAAGTATAATATAAGCTAAACTAATTGAGTTTAAAAAAAATTTTAAACTCAATTGTGATAAAATAATAATAAATGTTCCAATTAAAAAAATATTTGTTTTATGAAATTTATAAAAATATTTTGATTTTGGCTCAATTATTAAACTGGCAGCAATTAAAGAAATAATAAGAGTATAAAAAGGTAAAATAAATCTTTTATATAATTCTTCACTAACTGATTTTAACTTTCTGTCCTCACATAACTGTTTTTCAGAAGTGTAAGTTAAATTTTTTTTATTTAAATTTTTGTTGAAAAAAAAATCAAGAAAGCAATTAAATATAAATGTGCTCTCAAGCTCTTGCATTTTTGGATGGGTTACAGTTTTTGTATTAAAATTTGATAAGTCGTAATCTGTTTCTGAAAAATTTAAACTAAATGTTTTTTCCTCATTTAGATTTGTTATTCCTCCATTATACAGTTTTAAAAAATATTCATTTTCAATTTTTATGATTTTTCCTTTTTCAGCAACAATAATTTTAGATTTCTTTTTATCAATTTTTTCATTAATATAAATTTTACCAAGTAATCCATCATTCTTATACTCTTCAACAAAAATCGTTAAATTTTTTACAACATTTATAAATTTTTTTTCTGAAATTAATTTAGGTAAGAAATCAATATTTGATTCTTTTATAAATACTCTTGCAAGTTCTTGAGATTTGGGAACAACAAATATGTTAAGTGTTAATTGTAAAATTAAAAATATAATTGAAAATTTTAAAATAAAATTAATAAAGTATATTTTTTTAATACCATTGTTCCAAAAGACAATTAATTCATTAGATTTGTTATATTTGTTAATTACATAAAAAATTGATATAAAAAATACAAAAATTATAGTTTTACTAAAAATTTTCGGCAAATTTAGAGAAACAAAATAAAAATACACATCAAGACTGTGTCCATCGTCAGATACTAAATCTAGAAAGTTTACTGCCTGAATAATCCAGATAATAAATGTAATACTAAATGACGAAACTAAAAAGAAATTAACTATATCTAAAGAAAATTTACGAAATATTAATTTATTCATTGAAATTTATGTTTTAATAAATATACAACAATATCTAATTAAAATTTCAAAAAAATGAAGTTAAATTTAAATTTTGTAAATAAAGTCCCAAAAATCGCAAAGGATAACGAAATTATTCTTCTAACTCAAAAAGTTATAAAAAGTAAAGAGATTAAACAATTAGTAAAGTCAGTTTTCAATAATAAACTTTTTTCTGAGGGGAATTTTCTTGCAAAAGATTACAATAACAAAAGTTATGTATTCGTAAATTGTACGAAATCAAAAGTTTCCTTAGATTTTGAAAAACTTGGTTCGAAATTATTTGTTTTTTTAAAGGAAAATAAAAAAGAGAATTCATTTA
>MDTB01238637.1_pt1 | contig 12877 bp, 11 predicted proteins | sample 811161 | NCBI WGS metagenome assembly MDTB01 (sample SAMN05326650, study PRJNA326480) | marine metagenome | isolation source: seawater | place: Mediterranean Sea | collected 2009 | reverse complement strand
TGGGAAGAACCTGGTACGCACCTTGGAGTAATGGTTCTGCTTATGCATTACCTATAGCTGTTGGTGCAAAAATGACTCAAATGGAAAATAGAATTGTTTTATGTAGATTTAAAGATGGTTATGGTCCAGTTGGTGCATACTTTCTTCATCTAAAAACTTACACTCAAAATGCAAATGGCGAGAACTACGAAAAGAAATGGTACGACCAAACTAAAGAATTAGTTGGTGAATATATTGATCATCACCCAACTCCAACCTGTTTAAGAAATCATGCTTTTATTCAAGAGACAATGGCAGGTGGAGGTCCAATTCAAATGGTTACCACTGAAGCATTTCAAGACCCTCATTTAGAAACTGTGGGTTGGGAAAATTTTTTAGGAATGACTGTTGGTCAAGCAGTTGTGTGGGCGTCTCAAAATATTGATCCAAAGTATACCAATCCAGAATTAACGACTTCAGAACCATATGTGATGGGTTCACATGCAACTTGTTCTGGTGCGTGGGTCAGTGGTCCAGAAGATTTATCACCACCAGAATATTTCTGGGGTTACAATAGAATGCTGACTATTGATGGTCTATTTGGTGCTGGAGATACAGTTGGAGGTAGTGCACATAAATTTTCATCAGGATCATTTACTGAAGGTCGATTAGCAGCTAAAGCGGCAGTTAAATACATAGAAGATCAAAAAGCAGAAGGAATTAACGTATCTGATAAACAGTGTGAAGATTTTAAAGTTAAAGTTTATAAGCCTTTAGAAACTTACACGGTTGCTCAGAATGAAATAACTGGAGGAACTGTCTCTCCAAGTTATATTTCTCCGATCCAAGGACTTCAAAGATTACAGAGAATAATGGATGAATATGTTGGGGGAATAGCAACAAATTATATGACCAATGACAATATGCTTAAAAGGGGTTTAGAATTACTTGCTTGGTTAGAAGAAGACTTAGAAAAAGTAGGTGCTGAGGATTACCATCAATTAATGAGAGCTTGGGAATTAAAACATAGAGCTTTGACATCTCAATGTGTAACAGAGCATACCTTATTTAGGGAAGAAACTCGTTGGCCAGGATATTATTATAGGGGCGATCATATGAAATTAGATGATGAAAATTGGCATTGTCTTACAGTTTCAAGAAGAGACCCTAAGACTGGTAAGTTCACTATGGAAAAAGTACCAGTTTATCATATGGTAGATGAAAACGAGAAGAAAAAAGCTTCTTAAAAAAATTTCAGAACTTAATAATTATGGATCTTTTATCAAAATCTGACGAAGAGATATTTGAGCTTGGTCGGCCACTATGGGAAAATTTAGTTAGATCTTCAAATCTTAAAGATTATGGAGGTTTTACGAGAGATTTCTCTACGCAAATGCTTTTTGGTGCGAATGAGGTAGAACTTGGAAAACAATGGGCTAATAATAAGCTCATAACCAATTTAAATGAAACTTATGAACCTTTTGGAACTTTGAGAAGAGGTGATCACATTACAGTGCTTATTAAACAGACCAATAAAGAGATCTCAGGAGAGTTTCTGGGAAGATTAGTTTTGGGAGTCGAAGATAAAGTGGTCAAAGTGTTCGGAGCTACCATCTATTAAGTAAAATTAGAATAATTTAAAAATTTTTTAGAAATTCAATTTATGTTTGACAAATATTCATGTCGTGTTATTGAAAAGTATAGATGCCTGAATTGTTTAAAAAACTTCCCTCAGAAATTAAAAAAAATAAGGTAAAGACAAGTATTTATTTAGGATTATCAGCTTACTGGGGAGTAATACTTGCGAGCACATTTATAAATTTTAATTAAATCCAATTAACATCATCTAATTGGGTTAAATAATGAGAAAAATTAATTTAGCCGTAATTACCTTTTTTGGAACAGGATATTTTAAAATTATTCCAGGTACATTTGCGTCCTTATTTACATCAATTATTCTATTTTATTTATTTAAATCTATTAATTCAATTAATTATTTTTTTATTTGTTGTTTAGTTATCTTTTTAATTTTCATATATGCATTTTATGCAATACAAAAATTAAAAAATGAATTTAAAGAAATAGATGCTAAAGAAATTGTAATTGATGAGGTATTTGGACAAGCAATTCCTATTTTATTTATTGAATATTTAAGTTTTATTAAATTTCAATTCTTTGGAGCAGATTTAAAACTGTATATTATCTCTTTTTTTTTATTTAGGTTTTTTGACATTTTAAAACCGTTTCCAATTAATTATTTTGATAAAAACTACAAAAATAGCTTTGGAATCATGTTTGACGATTTACTTGCAGGAATATATTCTTCGATCATTATTTTTTTAGTCTTAATGGTAGTATACTAATTATATGAAAATTTTTTTAACTGGTTCCTCGGGATTTATAGGGTTTCATTTATCAAAATATCTTTTAGAAAAAGGTCATACTATTTGTGGTTTTGACTCAATGAACTCTTATTATGATGTTAACTTAAAAAAATCTAGACTTAAAATTTTAAATAAATACAAAAAATTTTTTTTCATAAAGGGTAGAATTGAAAATAAAAAAAAAATATCTACTTCTATTACTAAATTTAAACCTAAAATAATAATTCATTTAGCAGCACAGGCAGGAGTAAGATATAGTATTAAGAATCCTAGAGTCTATCTAGAGTCCAATATAACAGGAACATATAATATTATAGAATCTGCAAAAAAAATAAATGTCAATCATTTAATCATTGCCTCTAGTTCGTCAGTATATGGAGCAAATAAAAAAATTCCATTTAAGGAAAATGATAAGTCTGATACTCAATTAAGTATTTATGCATCAACAAAAAAAGCTACCGAAAGTATAGCGCATTCTTACTCAAATATTTGGAAATTACCAATTACAATGTTAAGATTTTTTACAGTTTATGGTCCCTGGGGAAGACCTGATATGGCTTTATTTAAATTTACAAATGGCATTATTAACAAAAAAAAAATAGATATTTATAATAAAGGAAAAATGTACCGTGATTTTACTTATATTGATGATGTAGTTAAGGGAATAACGTCTTTATTAAATAAACCACCAAACTTAAAACAACTTAATAAATATAGAAATGATAGTTTATCTCCAATTGCTCCATTTAGAATTTTAAATATTGGAAACACAAAAAAAGTTTATCTTTTAGACTTCATCCAAGTTTTAGAAAAAGAGTTGAAAGTAAAAGCAAAAAGAAACTATATGCCATTACAAAAAGGTGATGTAAAAGTTACTTTATCAGATACAAATTTACTAAAACAAATAACTGGATACAAACCACAAACTAATTACAAGATAGGAATAAAGAGATTTCTCAGTTGGTTTAAAAGTTATTATAAATAATCTAAAAAATGCTTAATGAAAAAAAATAAAGATAAAATTGGTATTATAGGTCTAGGTTATGTTGGATTACCACTAGCTCTTGAGTTTAGTAAAAAAAATAAAGTTTTGGGTTTTGATCTCGATAAAAGAAGAATATCAGAACTATCTGAGGGAAAAGATAGAAATAATGAAGTAATTAATTTTAAAACCAAAAAAAAAAATAACATCGAGTTTACTCATCTTGAGAATAAACTATATGATTGTAATATTTTTATCGTTACTGTACCAACACCTGTAAATAATAATAATTCTCCTGATTTGAAATTAGTAAAGAAAGCTTGCAATATTGTTGGAAAATATATTAAGAAAAACTCAATATTTATTTTAGAATCAACAGTTTTTCCTGGATGTACAGAAAAAATTTGTATTCCAATTTTGGAAAGAATTTCAAAACTCAAATTAAATAAAGATTTTTATTGTGGATATTCTCCTGAAAGAATTAATCCTGGTGATAAAAAAAATAACTTTAAGAATATAGTTAAAATAACAAGTGGATCAAACCAGAGAACATTAACTAAAATCAACAATCTATATAAAACAATTTTTAAAAACACTCACAAAACTGACAGTATTATTATTGCTGAGTCTGCAAAGGTTATAGAAAATATCCAAAGAGATTTAAATATTGCTTTGGTAAATGAATTAAGCATTATTTTTGATAAACTCAATATTGATACAAAAAAAGTAATTGAGGCTGCTGGTACAAAATGGAACTTTCAAAAATTTTTTCCAGGATTGGTTGGAGGGCACTGTATAAGTGTTGATCCTTACTATTTAACTCATGTAGCAAAATTAAATCATTACAATCCAAAAGTTATACTTGCTGGTAGAAAAATTAATAACTCTATGAAATTTGAAGTTATAAAAAAGTTTTTAAAGATGATTAAAAAAAAAGGAATTAATATTAAAAAAGCAAAAATTTTAATCATGGGTATTGCTTTTAAGGAAAATGTTTCAGATATAAGAAATTCACAATCCCTGGAAGTTTTTAAAAAGCTTCAGGAAAAAAATATGAATATAGATATTTATGATCCTTTGATCAAAGAGAGAAAAATTCAATTTAAAAAGAAAAATATTTATTTAAAAGAAAAATTACCGAACAAAAGAATTTATAATGCAATATTAATTTTAACACCTCATGATAAGATAAAATCAATATCTGTCAGAAATATTTTAAAAATGTGTAAGAAGAAATTTATTTTATTTGATATGAAGGGCTATTTAGATTTACAAATTAAAGAATATATTAAATTATAATTTAGTAGAACCTGAGCAAATCTTCAATAATTTTCCTTGTATTGTATTTTTGTTTCCAATTTGGATATTGTTTTTTAAATTTCGATAAATCTGATATATACCAAATGTGATCACCTATTCTTGGTTTCTTTAAAATCTTTCTTTGAATACTGATATTAGTAATTTCTTCAACCATATCTAAAGCTTCAATAATTGAACAATTAGAAAATCTTCCACCACCAATATTATACACCTCTCCTTTAGTTGGCTTTTTAAAAAACTCCCAAAAAGAATTGACAAGGTCATAACTGTGTAAATTATCTCTAACCTGTTTACCTTTATAGCCAATTAGAGAATATTTTTTTTTAGAAATAGAAATTTTAACTAAGTATGACAAAAAACCATGAAGTTTAGCACCACTATGATTTGGTCCTGTAATACAACCACCCCTAAAACAAACTGTTTTCAAACCAACATTTTTTCCATATTCCTGAACGATTAAATCTGCATATGTTTTCGAAACACCAAAAAAACTATGTGTACAATTATCAATAGAAAATTTTTCATCTATACCTTTATAATATTTATCCTTTTTTTTTAATTCCCATCTTTTTTCTTTTTCTTCTATTTTAAGTTTATTCGGATTGTCTCCGTAGACTTTATTTGTAGACATAAAAATAAAAGGTGCACTTGGACAATATTTCTTTGTTAAATCCAATAAATTTAGAGTCCCAGTAGCATTAACATTAAAATCAATAATAGGAAAATTTTTGCCATAATCATGAGACGGCTGAGCAGCACAATGAATAATTAATGAAATATTTTTTTTATATTTCTTATAAATTTTCTCTAAACTATTATAGTTTCTAATATCTATACTAAAATTTTTAAATTTTTTATTTTTTTTTATTAAATCATTTTTGACTTTATTTGTAGAGGCCTCATTCCCAAAAAAAAATTTTCTAAGATTGTTATCTATTCCTATAACATCAAAACCTTTTTCAGAAAAAAAGTTAACTGACTCAGACCCTACCAATCCACTAGAACCTGTTATTAGAATAATTGACATAGTATTATAAATATTTTTTTAATTTATCTTTATTGATATACATCCATTTATATACATCATTAACAATGTCGTTAATATTTTTTTTCGGTTTCCAGGTATAAGTTTTCATAACCTTTTTATTATCAGTTATAAAGTAAGGGATATCGTAAATTGAAGTTTTGGGTTTTTTAAAAAACTTTATTTTATTACCAGTAACATTTTCACAAATTTTTGTTAACATTTTGAGAGATGTAAAACTTTTATTTGATCCTCCAACTGAAAACGTTTGATTATTAATAGTTTTAAACATTTTAATTTGTATCTTCATCAAATTAATCAAATCTTCAATGTGTAACACATCTCTTATTTGATGACCGTACCCACCATAGCCAATATATCTTAATCTTTTTTGGGATATATGGTGCCAGATCCAAAGGCTTACAAAACCTTGATCTTGTCTTCCAAATTGTAAAGGTCCAGAAATAACTCCACATCTATTAATTATATATTTTAAACCAAATGCATAGGAGAATTCCTCAATTAACATTTCAGAAGCAAGTTTAGTAAATCCATAAATTGATTTTGGTTTTAAAACATTAAAGTTTTCATCAATTTTTTTCTTTAATTTTACTTTATTTTTAATAATTTTTTTATTTAAGATACTATCTATAGATGAAATAGAATTTACTCTACTTGATGAAAGAAAGATTATCTTGGACTTATCTTTTTTTGCTTTTTTTAAAATATTAAAAGTTCCAATTAAATTTGTATTTAATACCTTGTCTAATTGACTTTTTGAAACTTCTACTGCTGCCTCAGCACAACAATCTATAATTAAGTCAAACTTGGGAAGATTATTTATCTTTTCAAAATTAAATACATCTATTTTGAAATTTTTAATTTTTGCTTTTTTTAATAATTTAAGATTATATAAAGATCCTTTGCGTACTAAATTGTCTAATGAAAAAATTTTAAAGTCTAATTGATTAAGACTTAAACATATATTTGTCCCCACAAAACCACATCCACCAGTCACAAGTATCTTTTTCATAAAATCATAATCTTATGTAATGTCTTCAAAAAAGGTAGAAAAATTTTAAATTTAGATAAGATATCATTCAAATTGGCTATAAAGATAAACATTTCTTAATTATTAAGTTTTTTTTCCCAACGGAATGAGCTCTTTAAAATTTTATTTAAATTATTGTATTTTGGTTTCCATTTTAGAATCCGTTTTATCTTTTTAGTATCAGCATAAACTTTTGCTACATCTCCTGGTCTTCTTTTTGTAAATTCAACTATTAATTTTTTTTTCATTTTTTTAAAGATATTCACAATATCTAAAACAGAATATCCTTTGCCATAGCCACAATTAAGAACAAGAGATTTAGATTTTAAATTAATAAAATTTAAGCTTCTAATGTGTATATCAGCAAGATCAGAAACATGTACATAATCTCTGATACAAGTTCCATCTTTTGTTTTGTAATCATTGCCATAGATAAATATTTTTGGAATTTTTTTTAAAGACTGAATAGCTAGATTTTTAATTAAATGCCCGTATGATTTTTGAATTTCTCCAATTTTATTTGTCTCGCTTGCTCCAGCAACATTGAAATATCTTAAAATAGCATATCTATAATTATATTTCTTCGCGTAATTTTTTATTAATTGTTCACCTTTATATTTTGTAAATGCGTAATAACCCTGTGGATTTAGTTTCTTCTTTTCATTTACAGATCCGTTAATACTTCCATATACTGCACAAGTTGATGAAAAAATTACATTTTTTACATTTGAATTTTTACAGGCCTCTATAAGTCTAAGTGTACCCATAATATTATTAGAATTGTACTTCTTTTTTTTAATTTCAGCCTCACTTACGTTAAGGTGAGCAGCTAAGTGAATAATACTGTCAATATTATATTTTTTTATTATTTTTTTTACTTTAGCTGAGTTTTTTATGTCACAATTAATAAATATAGATCCTTTTACAATTAATTTTCTAAAACCTGTGACAAGGTTATCTAATATAAAAACATTAACTTTTTTTTGAACAAGTTTTTCAGCAATATGACTTCCAATATAACCAGCACCACCAGTAATTAAAATATTTCTAATTTTATTCACTAATTTTTTTATTAGGAATTTCTTTTTACCAAAAATTTAATTGCTTTATTTTTTAACCAATAAAAGGTTCCAGGGAATTTAGACTCAACATTAAGTACTATTCTATTTTTAAACTTTGATTGATCCTTAGGTCTATAAATTAATGAATTAATAAGATCATCTGTAGGTAATTTCATTTTACGACTGTGAAATTGTAATAATTCATGACTTTCTGGTATAGCATGCATAGTAATTGAAGATCTACTAAAATTTGTATTTTGTGAATCTATTGAGCCATGAATCGTCCAAGAGTTCCAAAAAAGAATATCTCCTGTTCCCATATAAGGTGCTTTGATTATCATATTTTTAGATTTCATAATTGAAACTATTTCTTGAATATACTTATCGTGGTTTTCCGCGATATTATTATTTATGTTTTGTTTGCCATGTTCAATTTTATGACTTCCGGGGCAAATAAAAAATCTTCCAGCATCTGCTTTAATTTCCTCTAAAGCTATCCAAGCTGCTGTCATTTCTCCAACTTTTTCAGAGTCAAGATAATAAGAATCTTGATGTTCCCACGTAGCTGAATTACCCTCAAAGTACATAGACTGAACAATTTTAGGTCTTTCTTTTAATATTTTTTTTGCCGCTAAACAAACTGATTGATTTGAAAAAATTTCATTCTCGACTGTGTTTCTAAATTCACCAAATAAACTTGGATTTAAGCTTTGAAGATTTAGTATTGGGTTCATTATCCAATTCTTATCGTTAAACCGATTTTTTTCTGCTTTTGCAGTTGTTTGCCTATAAATTGTGCCCTTAAAAGGTTTTATTTTTTTTTCCCAAATATCTCTTATTTTTTTACAAGCTGCACTTGAAACACAATTAGAAAAGATAACATATCCATTCTCTTCATAATATTTGATTGCATCTTTTTCATCAGAATTTACATCAAACCTTGGACTATTATCCTCGCTTAGATTTTCTGGAACTTCAACATTAAAGCCATTTGGAGTTTTTAACGAAATCATAATTTAATTAATAATATCAAAAAATATATGATTTAAACAGAAATATTTTACAGTCAAGACTATAAGGAGTTATTTGTTAATAATTTGAAGATTTTTACTATTTTTTTTTAAATAATAGTTAGCAATAAAGAAAAATAGAAAACTAAGAAATATGAATTTTGTAGTGGTTCTGACACTATATTGAGTAGCATAGATTATTGATAAATTTGAAAACAATGTAGCTGGTAAATAAAATAAATAATTTGAGGTATTGGTTTTAGAACTAACTAAATAAATATTTAGTATTTGTATAAAACAAAAGTACAAGACAAAAGGTATTCCAAAATGATACGACTCCACATATGAGCTAAAAGGAGTATAGACATTAATTCTATAAATAAACTCTTCTGAAATTTCACGAAATCCATCCATTACAGATAACAAAGGAGAATTAGATAGAAATTTATAGATAGTAGAATGATTAGGTTCAAAGTTTAGTGAAATATCAAAATTAATAACTCCAAAACAAGTATTTTGATAAATTAAAAAAAAACTGTCATATGCATTTTGGATAGAAATATTAAAAAACAATGGCACGATATGAAATAGTCCTCCATAATTAGAACTTCTAATACCAATTACAGTAAAAAAGAGCTGTGAACAAATCAATATATATATAAGTAATTTAATATTACTGATTTTTTCTTTTAAAATAAGAGTGTCACATAAACCATAAAAGATAACTAGAAATATAATTCCCCTACTACCTCTACCCAATAAAAGGAAAAATAAAAGAATCGATACAAGTAAAAATATAGTTTTTTCTAAGTTCAAATTTTTTTTTTTACACAAAGCATAAGAGAAAATTGAAAAAACACTTAAGAACAGCATAGAATTATGAAATACAATACTAAAAATATTTTCTAATCCCATCCTTTCAGGTTTGACAGCATCTAGATATTGTGAATGCTCCAGAATATTTTTGAAATTCATATCTAAAAGATAATTAATTGATAATAATAAGATTGATACAGATACAAGAGTTAAGTATCCATTAGGGATATTATTAATAAGAACAGAGCTATCTAAATCAATTTTTTTTAATTCAATTTTTTTTTTATAAAAAAAAAGAGGAATTATGAATGAAATTAATAAAATAAAATAAAATGTAAGTGTTTCTTTTAAATTATTTCCAATTAATTCATAGGGCAAGGGCAAGATTTCAAAGGCACTATCAGGAACAAAATTATTTAAAAATAAATAATAAAGTAACAATTGTAAAAATAAAAAAATACTAAAAAAAGCTGCGGGCGACCAAATTCTAAACTTTATTAATGATAAAAATATTGAAGCTAAAGATAAAGATAGAATAAAAATCATTTATATTTTTAAGCTTTAAAAAATTAGTTTTTCTTTAATTTAAAAATAGAATAAACGGCATAATACTTAAAATTATCGTTTGCGATTAATTTTTTTTCTAAATTATAGAAAAAATTAACAAGAAAATTGTTGCCGTTCTTTGTAAAAGGACTTGAGATTATTGAGGCAATAAAACTAAACATACCATAATATTTAAATTCAATTTTAAAATCTTTTTCTAATCTCTTAAGATCTACTTTATAGAAAGGGCGTTCATCTTTTGTTCGAAGATTTGGAGTAAATAATCTAAAGAGTTTTAAGAGAGGATTATCTCCTAATGGTTCTTGAAAATATGCCTCACCATCTTTTTTTAATACTCTTCTAATTTCTTTCAAAGCAATATTAAAATCTAAATGGTGTAGAATACCTCGACCAATCACAAGATCGAAAGTTTCATCTTGAAATTTTAATTCATGAGCATCCATTGCATAAAATTCAAATTTTTTCCCTTTAAATTTTTCTGTACAATAATTTGTGCAGTGTTTTATATAAAGTTCAGAAATATCAATACCTGTAAGATGATTATCCTTTAACAATAAATCATCAAAATCTTTACCATAACCACATCCAAAATCTAAAACTTTTTTGTTAGTTATGTTTTTAACTTGATCAAGATAATTTTCCATTTCTACCAACGATGGATTAAGAAAATAATTTCTAAACAGTTTTTTAAACTTAAATGCTTTTTTTGAAACATCTTTTTCCTGATTGTGAAAAGCTTTTTCTCTTTCAACTCGTTTTTTTAGATCATCATACATAATAAAAAAAATAAATAATTAATTATTTATAGTTTATAACTTATTTTGTTTTAAAAATCATTGTTGGGTATTCTTTATTTATTTTGTTTATTTCTACTAATTTTTGGTCATCAAAAATAAAAGGTTTATAGTCATATTTTTTTAAAAAGGAACAAACCTCGTAAAATGAATTTTCATCTACTTCTAAGCTCAATTTTGGTTTTAAACTGCATATAGTATCTTTAGCACCTTTAAGAGCTTTCAATTCTGCACCTTCAATATCGATTTTAATAAAATCTAATTTATCTAGATCCTTACAGATTTCATCAATAGTAATAGACTCAATTTTAAGTTTTTCAGAATTCCTAAAGTTTCTTACAATAGAAGCGCTTACAATACCGTTACCAAAATCTATTTCCTCGAAACCAATTTTGTCTGAAATTACTTTTTCGATAATTTCAATATTTTTAAAATCATTTATTTTAATATTATATCTAAAATAATTGTTCATCTCTTTAAAAGGTTCAATAGAAATTACTTTACCTTTAGGACCAACTATTTTTGCAAAAGCTAAAGAATATATTCCTTGATTTGAACCGACATCTATTACAACATCCTCTGGTTGTATTAAATTATGATAATTTTGTAAAAGAGGTTCATAATTTTCTCTATATAAAAATAATCCTCTTGTTCCAGAGCCTTTTTCTAAAGGCATAAATCTGAACAAAAAATTTCTATTATCATTAAAAATCTTTATAGTTCTATTTTTTTTTAGTAAAATTAAAAAAAATAAAAATATTCCATTTAAGATAGTTTTAAACTTATTCTTTTTAAATGAGTCGTGTTTTAAAAATTTAAGTAAATACATAGTTAAAGTTTATCAAATTAAAAAAATCTTATCTAAACTTTCTGTTTGTTTTTTTATTAATTTTAATTTTTTTTTTTTTAATCTAATTATTTTTTGTTTATACTTAATATGATTAAAAGTAACATGTATTAATTTTTTCTGTAAACTTATAAAATTTTTTACGATTAAATTTGTGTTTTCTAATTGGTTTTTTATATCACCAATGTCATAAGATATTGGTATTACTTGAAAATTTATACATTCATCTATTACCATAGGAGTTGTTTCTGATTTATAACTTGACGGAAATAATAAAATATCACTTTCTCTAAAAATAGATACTTTCCTTTTATTATAAATATTAAATTGATATTTATTTATAAACTTATTTTTCTTAAATCTTTTAATATCATTTAAAACATCTTGTTTGCAGTTATTTCCATAAATTTGAAAATTAATATTATTGTTTAAAAAATTTTTAGATAAATTAAGAAAATCATATATACCTTTTTCTTTTGTAAGAGCAGAGAAATAAATGACTTTTAATTTTTTATTTTTTTTCTTTTTGAAAAATAAATTATCGTATACTAGGGCATTATTTTTAATAAAATATATATTTTTGATTCTATAATTTTTTTTCAATACTTGATTTTGTTTTTCCGAAATAGATATGTGTATAAATTTATCCGAAGATAAAAGTTTAAATAAATTATTTTTTTTATTTATATAAGTAAAGCTATGATGATGAATAATTATTTTCTTATAAAAAAATGATAAAAATTTAAGTAATAATATCTGTAAATAAAAACCGTAATTATCATCCAAAGTTGTATAAATTGATTGTTTATTTTTGTTTTTTAAAAAAAATACAATTGAGTAAAAAAGTATTTTTTTTAATCTTGTCTGAATTTTTGAAGAACCTGTTAGATCTAATAAAACATCTCTATTTTTACGATAATATTTTTTAAACAAATTTTCACTTACTATGGTATTGCCGTTAACATTAAAATTATTATTATAATCTGGTAATGAAGTCAGATATATCATTGTATAGATTTTATAGTATAGGATATATTGAATA
>MDTB01032560.1_pt1 | contig 12877 bp, 12 predicted proteins | sample 811161 | NCBI WGS metagenome assembly MDTB01 (sample SAMN05326650, study PRJNA326480) | marine metagenome | isolation source: seawater | place: Mediterranean Sea | collected 2009 | reverse complement strand
GACTAAATCGACTGTAAAGGTTTTGAAAAATAATTTTTAATGAAAAAAGTTATCTATTTATTTATCTTATTTTTTAGTTTATTAAATACTAATATATTTGCTCAAAATAATCTCATGATACTAAAATTATCCTACGGAATTGTTGAAATTGAACTCTACCCTGAGAAGGCTCCAAATCACGTAAAAAGATTTAAAGAGTTGGCTGATAGTAAAAAATATGATGGTGTTGTTTTTCATAGAGTGATCGACGGGTTTATGGCACAAACCGGTGATGTAAAGTTTGGAAATTCTAATAGTACTGAATTTAATTTATCTTTGGCAGGAACAGGTGGTTCAGATTTACCAAACCTAAAAGCTGAGTTTACAGACATAGCACATACTAGAGGTATACTTTCCGCAGCAAGATCAGCTGATCCTGATAGTGCAAATAGTCAATTCTTTATTTGTTTTGATGCTGCACCACATTTAGATAGACAATATTCAGCGTTTGGAAAAGTAATAAAAGGAATGGAATTTATAGACATGATTAAAAAAGGTGAACCTAATAGCGGTTCAGTTTCAGATCCTGATAAAATAATTTCTTTAAGATCAAAATAAAACTTAATGCCAAATAAAGAATTTACTTTTGAGTTAATCACTCAAAATGGTAAAGCAAGGCTAGGGAAAATTCACACATCAAAAGGTATAATCGATACACCAGCATTTATGCCTGTTGGAACTCAAGGAACTGTAAAAGGTATATTTACAGATGATATACTTAAGACAAATACTCAAATTATTTTAGGTAATACTTATCATCTACTTTTAAGACCAGGAATTGATATATTAGAGAAATTTAACGGTCTTCATGATTTCATGAATTGGCAAAAACCAATTCTTACAGACTCTGGTGGCTACCAAATTATGTCGTTATCAAAATTTAATAAGATTGATTTAAAAATCGGTGCTATCTTTAGTTCTCATCTAGATGGAAAAAAGATAATTCTGAGTCCAGAAAAAAGTATACAAGTTCAAAAAGCTATAAATTCTGATATAATTATGGTCCTAGATGAATGTCCCAAACTTACTCAAGATAAAAAAGTTTTATCAAGTGCAATTGATGTATCTACTCATTGGGCAAAAAGAAGTAAAACTGAATTTGGCAAAGATAAAACCAAAGGATTATTTGGTATCGTACAAGGCGGATTATTCGAAGACTTAAGAATAGAGAGTATTGAAAAATTAATTGAATTAGATTTTAATGGTTATGCTATGGGTGGTTTAGCTGTAGGTGAAAACCAATCTGATATGTTTGAAATTTTAAGTAAAACAGTAGACTATCTTCCAAAAGAAAAACCTAGATATCTCATGGGCGTAGGCACACCTTCGGACATACTGGGTGCTGTTAATGAGGGTATTGATATGTTTGACTGTGTAATGCCCACAAGATCAGGAAGGACAGGTTTAGCCTTTACTTGGGAAGGGAAGGTAAATTTAAAAAATTCGAAATATCAGAAGGATAAAATGCCGCTGGATCAAAGATGTGAAATTAGAAATTTAAATAAATACTCAAAAAGTTATTTAAATCATCTTATCAAATCTAATGAAATGATGGCTTCAATGCTAATTTCACTCCATAATATATATTTTTATCAACAATTTATGCGCGAAATTCAAAAAAATATTCAGAATGGCTCTTTTCAAACGTTTTATAAGAAATACATAAATTTGTTTGATTAATTATTTGAAATTTAATTAATAAGTATATAAAAGAAAATCCTTCAAGGGCCCTTAGCTCAGTTGGTAGAGCACCTCCCTTTTAAGGAGGGTGTCGATGGTTCGAGTCCATCAGGGCTCACCAATATTTATTTATATTTTTATTGGTGGATATTTGATAATCACTTCATTTATCCAATTATTTAAATTCTCTATTCTTTTTTTACTACTAGGATGCGTACTCAAAAAAACAGGTGGTTCCTTTCCTTTGTTTTTTTTTGACATTCTTTCCCAAAGTTTAACAGACTCTCTTATATCATAGCCAGATAATGATGAAAAAATTAAACCTAAATAATCTGCTTCTGTTTCTTGTTTTCTTCCAAAAGGGTTCATTATACCCAATTGAAAAATATCTAGGCCAGTATTTTGTCCGACAGTATTTCTTGTTCTATTAATTGCTCCACCTAAAAAAATGTCAGCAACAGTTGTACCTAAATTAATTGTCATAGCATGACTCATTCTTTCTAATGAATGTCTAGCTACTGCATGAGCTATTTCGTGACCCATTACTATAGAAAGAGCATTGGTATTTTTTGTTACTTTTAGTAAGCCAGTATAAACTGCAATTTTACCACCTGGCATACACCAGGCGTTAACAATCTTATCGTTATCTACAAGGACATAATCCCAACCAAAATTTTTTGTGGGATCATCTTGTCCTTTTTGTTTAAAAAAGGTGCTAACTGAAATTTCCATTTTCTTTCCAATTTCTCTAACTTCATTTAATTGTTTTCCTGATGTGATTAATTTCGATTTACTCCTAAATTTTTCATAAGCTGCTGCAGCCTGTCTATTAATACGTGACTCAGGAATAATACTAAGTTGTTTTCTGTCAGTAATAGGAACAGTCGAACACGAAGGTAGCACTAATGAACAACAACTACATCCAAAATACCCAAGAAATTTTCGCCTATTTATGTTATACATTTTAGATTCATGATTTTAAATAATAAATTATTAATTGCAATTTTTATATTTATAATTATTTTTATTATATACTCTAGCTATAATTAAGTTAATGTCTAAATTTAATATTAAAAAATCACTTTTTGCCAAGATAAGAAATAATTTTATTGCAGGTATCGTTGTTTTAATACCAATTGGGATAACGTTATATCTCACTATTTTTTTAATAAGAATTTCAGGAAAAATAATACCAAAAGAAATAAATCCTAATAATTATCTACCATTTGATATACCGGGAGTTGAGATATTAATAGCATTAATAATTATAACTTTAATTGGATGGATATCTCTTTCTTTTTTAGGAAAAAAATTTTTTGAACTCTTCAATAATATTTTAAAGAAAATTCCTATTTTAAGAACAATATACTCTGCAATAGGTCAAATGACTGAAAGTTTTACAAAAACTGATGACAAACAAAAATCAGTTGTTCTTTTGGAATATCCGAGAAGAGGTGTTTGGGCGGTTGGATTTGCTACAAAAGAGAATGAAGGTATTATAAAAGATAATGTAAAAGAGAATATAATTAACGTTTTCGTACCGACTACTCCTAATCCAACAAGTGGTTTTTTATTAATGGTGCCAAAAAAAGATCTGATTTATCTTAACGTTTCGTTTGAACAAGCCTCAAAGTTTATAGTTTCTGCAGGAACCACAAATATTAATTAAACTTCATTTATATTAATTATCTCAGCTCTATCAAAGAGTTTTAGTAGAAAAGAGTATTTTTTTTGATTAACATTTAACTTAATTTGTTTCACATATTTTTCAGCTAATTCAAATAAATCTTTATGAATAACTGGGTCGGCAAATCTAAAGTTTTTCATTCCACTTTGTTGAAAGCCTATTAAATCACCGAAGCCACGAAGTTTAAGGTCCTCTTCAGCAATAAAAAATCCATCATCTGAGTCTTTTAAAGTTTTTATTCTTTTAATAGCATTTTTACTTAAACCATCCTTGAATAATAAAATACAAGTTCCTTGTTTTTCACCTCTACCAACTCTACCACGTAATTGATGTAATTGAGCAAGACCAAATTTATCCGCATTTTCTATTATTATTAAATTTGCATTAGGAAAATCTATGCCAACTTCTATAACTGTTGTTGATACTAAAATAGATATTTTCTTTAGTAAAAATTTATTTAAAATTTTTTCCTTTTCTTCTTTTTTCAATGCACCATGAATGAGGCCAACCTTATCAGGAAATTTTTTTTTAATTAATTCAAATTTTTTCTTGGCCGATGAATAATCTAAAAAAATTGAGTCTTCTATTAATGGACAAACCCAAAATATTTGATTGTTATTTAATATTTGTTTTTTAATAAATGGCCATAATTCAATAATTTTTTTTTCTGGTTTACTTAAGGTAATTATTTTTTTTCTTTTAGAAGGTTTTTCAGTTATCTTAGATATATCCATATCACCATAAAGAGACATCATCATCGTCCTAGGAATAGGTGTTGCTGACATGAGCAGAACATCACATTCAGTTCCTCCTTTTTTGGCTAATTCACTTCTTTGTTTAACTCCAAATTTGTGTTGTTCATCAATTATAACAAGTCCAAGTTTTTTAAAATTAATTTTCTTTTGAAAAAGGGCATGCGTTCCAATTAATAAATCTAGTTTTCCATCTTTTATATTATTTAAAATTTCAATTCTTTTTTTATATTCAGTTTTCCCTGTTAAAAGATCAACCTTTAGATTTTTATTTTTAAAAAGTTTTTTTGATAATTCATAATGTTGTTTAGCTAGTATCTCAGTAGGACTCATAAAAGAACATTGATAACCACTTTTAATTACATTAAAAATAGATAGTAACGATACAATAGTTTTACCAGAACCTACATCACCCTGGACTATTCTAAACATTCTACTAGAGCTTAGAAGGTCATTATTTATTTCATCAATTACTTTTAATTGATCGTTTGTTAATTGAAATGGTAAATTTTTAATAATAATTTCTGAGTCTTTGACATTAAAATTTTTTGGAGTTTTTCTTATTTTAATTCTTTGTCTATTATCCAACAAGGCTAGAAAATTCGCACACAATTCGTCAAACACTATTCTTCTAAAATTTTTTGATTGATTATTTTTATTACCCTTTAAATTATGCAGCTCTTTAATACTTAAGTTCCAATCATTTAACTTATTTTCTTTAATAAATTCTTTATTTAGCCAATCATCAATATTTGGTAAATTATTAATCACTTGTTCACTTATACTTCTGTATTTTTTTTCATTAATTCCTTTTGTTAAATTATATTTAGGTATATTTTGAGTTACGTATTGTTGATTTTCTACAGATGTCACGTAATCAGGATTTGTTATCTGATATTTCTTATTAAAATAGTTTATCTTACCACTTACGACAATGTATTGATTTAATGGAAATAATTTTCTTAGATAGCCTTCTCGACTATTAAAGTATACTATATCTATTTTTCCAGTTTCATCCTCACAAAAAATTTTATTAGGTAAGTTTCTTATCCTAGGAAAATTAATTTTTTTAACTAATACTTTGATGGTTTGAATTTTACCCACCTCAAGTTCATTTAATTTATAAAATTTAGATCTGTCAGTCTCAGAATAAGGTAAATTTAAAATTATATCTTTAACTTTTTCAATTCTCTTCTTTTTTAAATATTTTGATAATTGAGGCCCAACCCCTTTTAAAATACTAATTTCAGAAAATATTAATTCTTTTTTCATTAAAATGATTAAATTATGTATAGTATACTTATGAACAATAAATTAGAAATATTCAAAAAAAAATTGATTTATAGGGCAGGTTATAGAGGAACAAAAGAAATGGATATTTTACTTAGTTCATTTGTTAATAAATATATCAATAATTTTGACGAAAAGCATTTACTTGAACTAGATAAGTTTTTAAACTTTGATGATGAACTGATATTAAATTTCTATAACAATAATATAGTAAAGAATGAAATCGATAAAAATCTAATTTCGAAGATTTTTAAAGATTTTAAACTCTAATGGCGGAGAGGGTGGGATTCGAACCCACGAACGAGTTGCCCCGTTGCTGGTTTTCAAGACCAGTGCTTTCAACCGCTCAGCCACCTCTCCTTAAAATTAGTATAATTACTTTATTACTATCAAAGAGGTTAAATAACAATAAATAAGTGGAATTCAATTAAACTAATTAGTATTTGTTTATTATGAAAACTAGTAAAACTTTTAAATTAATATTAAGTACCTTTTTTTTATATTTAATAATCTTTAAAAATGTATTCGCTGTTGAAGATTTTGGTCAATGGCTTACAAAGTTTAAAACCGAAGCTATAAGCTCCGGGATTTCTGAAAATGTTGTAAATGATATTATGTCTGATGCTAAATATTTACCTAAGGTAATTGAATATGACCGTTATCAACCAGAGTTTTATGAGGATACATTTACATATATTAAAAAAAGATCCTCTAAACGTAAAATAAAAGAAGGGATAAAGCTTTATAAAAAAGAAAAAAATATTATCAAAACAATAGAAAAAGATTTTCAAGTAGAAAAAGAATTACTACTCGCTCTAATGGGCATAGAAACAAATTTTGGTAAATATTTAGGTAAAATGGATATAGTTTCGTCATTAGCCACGCTTAGTTACGACAAACGTAGAAGTGATTTTTTTACAAAAGAATTACTTATTTTATTAAAACTTGTAGATTCTAGTATTATAAATAAAGATATTTTATATGGATCTTGGGCCGGGGCATTTGGAAATTTTCAATTTATGCCAAGGACTATAAAAAACTATGCTATTGATTATAATAAAAATAAAACAATCGAATTAAAAAATGTTGAGGACTCTTTTGCCTCAGCAGCGAATTATCTTAAATCAATCGGATGGAAGAAAAATCAACCATGTTTTTTTAAAGTAAATCTTACAGATAACGTTCCAAAAAAATATCTCAATTCATCTGCAAGAAACATCAAATATAAGAAAAAAATTAGTTACTTTAAAAGATATATTGAAAATTATAATAAATTGAATATTAAGAACAATCCTAGTGTTGCTATAATTATTCCTGATAAAGATATAATTCCAGGTGCTGAAACATTATCACCGGCTTACATTGTGTTTGAAAATTATGAAAAAATACTTAATTGGAATAGATCGTTGAGATTTGCTTTAGCCGTATGTACTCTCAAAGAAAGTATCAAAAATGAAATCTAGATTATTTTTTTTGATTTTTTTTGTTCTATCTTGCGCTCCTCAATTAAATAATTCTGATCAAAAGAAACCATACACGTCAAATGGTTTTGCATATGTTTACAATGTCTATGATTTTGAGCAAAAGATTATTAGAGGAAAAATGAATAATAACAAATTACAAATATCTCATCAAAATCTTAAAACTGGAGCGCTAATAAAGATTATAAATCCTAATACTAATGATAGTATTATACTTAAAAATACAAAAAGAATTAAATACCCAGATTTTTATAAAATTTTAATAACAGAGTCAGTTATGAATGAACTTAATTTAAGCAAGGATCTTCCCATAGTAGAGATTATAGAGATTAAGAGGAACGAGTCTTTTGTTGCAGAAAAAGCAAAAATCTTTAATGAAGAAAAAAAAATATCGTCAAATGCCCCTGTAACTTCTGTAAAAATTTCCAACATTTCTAAAAATAAAAAAGAGAAAATAACAAATAAATCAAACAAAATTTTTATACATATAGCCTCTTTTTATTCTAAAGATACAGCTAATTTTTTAAAACAAAGAATTGTCAAAGAGATGTCTATTTTTGACATTAATAAGTTAAAAATCAAGCAGATTAATAAAAAAAAGACACATGTAATTTCAGGTCCATATACTTCTGTCAATTTATTGAAAAATGATTACATTAAACTAAAAAACTTTGGATTCGAAGAGCTAGACATTTATACTGATGAATAAGATACTTATTTTAATATTTCTATATTTAAACTTTAGCTTTAACTTATTTGCAAATCCAAATATACAAGCAAGAACAGGTATACTTGTTGATTATCACTCAGATGAAATTTTGTATGAGTTAGATCCCGATTCTCAAATTTATCCTGCTTCTATGACCAAAATCATGACCGCTATAGTCGCCTTTGATTTACTTAAAAAAAATAAATTGTCTTTAGATGATAAATTTACAATTTCAGAAAATGCGTGGCGTTTATCTCAAGCTGGCTATTCTTCCATGTTTATAATGATAAATGATCAAGTTTCAGTAGAAAATCTTTTAAAAGGAATAATTATAGCCTCAGGAAATGATGCTTGTGTTGCATTAGCTGAAGGAATAGCTGGTTCAGAGGCAAATTTCGCAGATATGATGAATGAAAAAGCTGGTGAAATAGGCATGACTTCTTCCAATTTTACAAATTCATCTGGAATAAATGACCCTGATAATGTTTCTACCGCTAGAGATATAGCTATCATGTCTAAATATTTAATTAAAAATTATCCAATATTTTATGAGTTATTTGCAGAAAAAACTTTCACTTGGGACAGAACAGGCGGCGAACCAATTAAGCAAGGAAATCGGAATCCATTACTTTATAAGAATGTAGGAGTTGATGGTGTTAAGACTGGTTATCTTGCAGTTGAAAAATACTCATTAGCCAGTACGATGAAAAAAAAAGATAGAAGAGTAATCGCTGTTGCATCAGGTTTTAATACGAAAAATTTAAGAAGTTCAGAGTCTTTAAAATTACTGAATTGGGGATTTAGAAATACTAATACATTTGAAATATCCAAAAAAGATGAAACAATTTTCGAATTAGATACATGGTTAGGAACTTCTAGCAAGATTAAAGCTACTACAAAAGAAGACTTTTATTTAACTATTAATAAAAAGGACATTAGTCATTTGACTGTATCTTTAGTTTATAAAGGACCTATTCTGGCTCCAGTAACAAAGGGAACTCAAATTGCAACTATGACAGTAATGAAGAAGGATGAAATGGTAAAATCTTTACCTCTTTTTGCTGTAGATGATCTTAAAAAAGTTAATTTTTTTAAAAGTTTAATAACATCTCTAAATTATTTGATCTGGGGAGATGTATAAAAAAAAACCATTTTTTATTGTCTTCGAGGGCGTTGAAGGATGTGGTAAATCCTACCAGAGTAACAAACTCTATAAAAGATTAAAAAAAAAAAAATTGAGACATTATTAACAAGAGAACCAGGTGGTACAAAAAGCTCAGAATTAATTAGAAATTTAATTCTTAAAGATTATTTTACTCAAGATAGTGAAGAAAAGTTTGATAAATATACTGATACATTATTATATCTAGCAGCCAGGAATGAACATATTAAAAATAAAATTAAGCCAGCTCTATTAAAAAAAAAAGTTGTTATTTGCGATAGATTTGTTGACTCCACCATAGCATATCAAGTCTACGGGAAAAAAGTAAAATTAAACTTTATTAAAAACATACATAAACAAATATTAAATGGAATTAAGCCAAATATTGTTTTTGTTTTAAAAGTTTCTAAGCAATCTTCAAGAAAAAGATTGAAAATAAGAAAAACCAAAAACCGCTATGATAATTTTGCTCAATCTTTTTACAATAAAGTTCAAAACTCATTTATTAAAATAGCAAAAAATAAAAAAAATTATTTTATTTTCGATTCTTCAACTAACGATAATTATTTAGAGAGCAAAATATTTGATGTATGCAAGAAATATTTAAAAATTAAATGAATTATCCTATTTTTTTTAATAATAAAAATTCCTTAAATTTATTTAATTTAAAAGAAAATTTTGAATTTATTTCAGAATTATATACAAAACAAAATTTACCTAAAGTATTGATGTTTTCTGGAAGTAAAGGATCTGGCAAATCGACTCTTATTAATCATTTTTTATATTCAATTTTTGATATTGACAGTTACAATAAAAAAACATTTTCAATTAAAGAGAATTCAAGTTTTTTAAAACAATTTCAAAATAATATATTTCCAAATATAATTTATATAAATGGAGCAGAGGATAAATCTGCAAAGATTGAAGATATAAGAAACTTAAGAAAACAAATTTTGCAATCTACAATATCTAAGCGTGAAAGATTTATTATTTTTGATGATATTGAGCTTTTTAATAAAAATAGCCTTAATGCTTTACTTAAAACAATAGAAGAACCATCTCAAAATAATTATTTTTTTCTAATAAATAATAAAGGAAAGCCTATACTAGAAACTATAAAATCAAGAGCTTTGGAAATAAAAATCATTTTAAACGAAAAACAGAGATTAGAGATTATTAATAAACTTGTAAATTTTTATAAATTAGATTTGATTTTAGATCCAAAAACTTCACAATTATCACCTGGGAATTTTATTAAATTTAATTTTTTATGCAAAGAATATGAAATTTCACCAACAAATGATTTTATAGAAAATCTTTCACTTCTATTAGACATATATAAAAAAAAAAAAGATATTTGGATAATAAATCTAGTGTTTTATTTAGCAAACAAATATTTAAAAGATATGAAGGATAAAAATATATTTAAAAACGATAAAATTTTTGAAATTAAAAATTATGTTATGGACAATTTGAATAATTTTACTCTTAATAATATAAATCAAAACTCTTTAATAAATGCTTTAGATGACAAAATAAATTATGAGTAAAAATTTTTATATAACCACACCAATTTACTACCCATCGGGCAAGCCACATATGGGCCATGCTTATTCAAGTATTGTTGCAGATATTTTCGCACGTTTTAAGAAACTAGAAGATTACAATGTCTTATTTCTGACTGGTACTGATGAACATGGGCAAAAAATACAGAAAGAAGCAAAAAAGAATAATAAAGATCCAAAGACTTTTTGTGATGAACTTTCTGAAACATTCAGATCTTTAACAAAAATACTTAATTTATCTAATAATGATTTTATTAGAACGACTGAAAAGCGACATCACAAATCAGTAATTGAAATATGGAATAGACTTGTAGCGTCAGGAGATATTTATTTAGACAAGTATAGCGGATGGTATTCAATCTCAGATGAAGCCTTTTATGATGATGATGAAATAGAAAATATTAATGGAAACAAAGTATCAAAATCCTCAGGTTCGAATGTAGAGTGGGTAGAGGAGGAGTCATATTTTTTTAAATTATCTGCCTGGTCTTCTAAACTTTTAGAATTTTATAAAAAGAATCCAAAGTTTATTTTACCAGTATCAAGAAAAAATGAAGTTATTAAATTTGTAGAAAAAGGTTTAAAAGATCTCTCTATTAGTAGAACTTCATTTACATGGGGTATATCAGTGCCTAATAATGAAAAACATATAATTTACGTTTGGTTAGATGCATTAACTAATTATATTAGCGCACTTAATTTTCCAAATGTAGAAGATAAAAAATATAAAGATTATTGGCCTGTAGATGTACATATTATTGGTAAAGATATTTTAAGATTTCATGCAGTTTTCTGGCCAGCATTTTTATTAGCTGCTAAAATACCGCTTCCAAAAAGAATTTTTAGCCATGGTTGGATACTTTCTGATGATAAAAAAATGTCAAAATCACTTGGAAACATATTAGATCCTTTAGAAATTATAAATAAATATGGAATTGACCAATTACGATACTATTTAATCAAAGAGGTTTCACTTGGAAATGATGGGTCCATTTCAATGGAGAATTTAAAAAACTGCATTAATAACGACTTAGCAAATAATTATGGAAATTTATGTCAACGAGTTTTTTCTTTTATCAAAAAAAATTGTGAAAATAAAATACCCAAAAGTGAAAAGTTAGATATTCAAGATAAAAAATTACTAAATAATCTAAAAAATAATGTACCGAAACTTATAAATCTAATCAATAATCAAGAATTAAATGAATATATAAAAATGGTTGTAAGTTTTTCCTTTGATGCAAATAAGTATTTCAATGACTCAGAACCTTGGGCTGTTAGAAAAAAAGACCCAAATAGGATGAAAACTATTTTATTTACAATTGTTCAACAAATAAAAAATATTAGCATCCTTCTAAATCCTATAATACCAAACGCTACAAATAGAGTCCTTAATATCATAAATTTTTCTAGTGAAAATATTAAAATTGATAAAATTAATGATGACAATTTTTTAAATCATGATAAAGAGCTTGGTAATCTAGAAATATTATTTAATAAAATTGAAAATGATAATTGATTCTCACTGTCACTTAAATTACGAACCAATTTCTCTGTCTTTAAAGGACACAATTCAAAGAGCAAATAATGATGGAGTTAAATATTTACTAACAATTTCAACTGAAGATAAAAGTTTTGATAAAATATTAGATATTATATCTAATAATAATTGCGTTTATGGTTCTTATGGCATTCATCCCCATGAAGCAAAGAATCACCAATCAATTAAATCAGTTGATATAATCAATAAAATCAAGATGAATAAAAAAATAATAGGAATTGGAGAGAGTGGTTTAGATTTTTATTACAATCATTCGGACAAAAAAGATCAAATTAAATGTTTCGAAGAGCATATTACTGCGGCACAAATAACCCAAATTCCATTAATTGTTCATACTAGAAATGCTGAAATTGAAACTTTTGAAATACTTAAGAGAAAATTAATAGAAAAGAATTTTAAAATTTTAATTCATTGTTTTACAGGATCAAAAGAATTTGCTTTTAAATTGTTAGACCTGGGGGCCTATATTTCAGCAAGTGGAGTTGTTACATTTAAAAAATCTGAGGATTTAGCTAATACTTTTAAAGAATTACCAAATGATAGAATATTAGTAGAAACGGACTCTCCTTACCTGGCTCCTGTTCCGTTGAGAGGTAAACCCAATGAGCCTAGCTATATTGTTCATACAATAAAATTTTTATCTAAACTTAAAGAAATTTCATTTAATGATTTCTGCAAAATAACTACTAAAAATTTTTTTAATCTATTTGGAAAAATAAATTGAAAAATAAATTCACGATTTTAGGATGCGGAAGTTCATTAGGTTCACCTTGGATAACTAATTTTTCGGCAAAGCTAAAAAAAAATCCAAAAAATACTAGGACAAGGTGTTGTGCTCATATTCAAAAAGGAGATTTATCAATACTTATAGACACTTCTCCTGATATCAAACATCAATTTTTATCAAATAAAATCAAATCATTAGATGCAATAATTTATACTCATGAACAT